>Ga0123357_10009128_pt1 | contig 12486 bp, 11 predicted proteins | sample TergutEmb28metaG_FD_89873 | JGI IMG/M metagenome (GOLD analysis project Ga0123357, IMG submission 89873) | Embiratermes neotenicus P4 segment gut microbial communities from Petit-Saut dam, French Guiana - Emb289 P4 | ecosystem: Host-associated > Arthropoda: Insects > Digestive system > Gut ... | reverse complement strand
CGGCGAATGAATCTCAACTCTATCATCAAAAATAAATACCCTTATCGGCGAATTTTGATAATAGTCTCTATGTAACAGAGCATTAATACCTATTTCGATAAAAACCGTCAACGGAATTTCTAATCTTGCAATACTGTTAAAATTCTCTTCTACTTGAATACTTTTAAGATTGCGATTGATAAAGGAAAGCATGGCGTTATACTGGTCTAATAAATTGCCTTCCACTTCGCTATCCGGCATTTTGTCGCGAAATTCATTTGAAGCAACACTGTTTCCAACAAACGAAACACATTTTACCGTGAACACCGGTTTATATTTTTGAATGCTGTTGCCGAGCAGTAAAAGTCCTGAAAGCGTCAGGCGTCCTTGCTCATCCATCATTCCGATATTTACAAGTATTTGTTCAATAGTCAAATTAGCGTCAATTGCTTTTTCAATATCCTGAATTTTAGCAGTGTTGAGCGTGTGCGAGTAAATTTCCGACCTGTTGCATGCTCCCGTATATTTTTCATAGAGAAATCGTTTGAGGTATTTTTCGTTGATGTCTTTGTAGGAAGTTTTTTCGACACTATCCGTATCTGCCGATAATGTTCCGCAACTTTGCATCATTACGCGCAGTTCTGCATTTGAAAGAACCTTGCGTTTGTCGGATCCATTTTTCACCCAAATAATACCCTTGTTATCTTTGTAGGGTTTGTCTTTCCCTTCAGCAATGGTTGCCACTATCAGATTTTTTCCATCAACTTCAGCTGTATCGCAATGAATTAAAATGGCAGGTTTAACATTTTCGGAAGCGGCATTCGCAAGTAAAGCGTTATATCGCTGAATTTCGGGATACGACAAACCCACGATCTTGCCGGTCTTATCCTCCACACCAATAATGATTGTTCCACCAAATGAATTGCTGAAAGCTACCATTTCCGTAGCAATCTTGTAGGCGTCGTCAATGCGGAGTTTCAGTTGGAACTTTGTTTTCTCGCCTTGCAATATGATTTTCTTTAATTCTTTGTCGGTCATAAATAAAAATAACCATATTTTACAAATATACAACCAGTTACTACTCCCATTCTATCGTCGAAGGAGGCTTAGAACTGATATCATAAACCACCCGATTCACCCCACGCACTTTATTAATGATTTCACTCGAAACTTTCGCAAGAAATTCGTAGGGAAGATGCGCCCAGTCGGCAGTCATGGCATCGGTTGAGTTGACGGCACGCAAAGCGACTGCATTTTCATACGTCCGTTCGTCGCCCATCACGCCTACCGAACGTACAGGCAACAAGACGACAAAGGCTTGCCATACGCTGTCGTAGAGACCCCATTCTTGCAGCCCGGAAACAAATATGGCGTCGGCTTCCTGAAGAATAGCGACTTTTTCAGGCGTTATCGCTCCCAAAATCCGCACGCCCAAACCCGGTCCCGGAAACGGATGCCGTTTGATCAGAAGCTCCGGCATACCCAATTCGTATCCAACTTTCCGCACTTCGTCCTTAAATAACAAACGCAACGGTTCTATCAGTTTCAGGTGCATCTTTTCAGGCAATCCGCCTACGTTGTGGTGCGATTTGATAGTCGTTCCCGTAATCGAAAGCGATTCAATCACATCGGGATAAATAGTTCCCTGTCCCAGCCACTTGATATTTTGCAGTTTTTGAGCTTCGCAGTCAAAAATATCAATGAAGGATTTGCCGATAATTTTTCGTTTTTTCTCAGGATCTTCTACTCCTTCCAGCGCTTTGTAGAAATAATCTTTGGCGTCGATACCCAACACATTCAGACCTAATTGCTTGTAATTTTCGAGTACGCTTTCAAATTCATTTTTCCGCAAAAGCCCGTGATCGACAAAGATACATGTTAAATTTTTGCCGATGGCGCGGTTTAGGAGAACGGCGCAAACCGAAGAATCCACACCGCCCGAAAGCGCCAGGATTACTTTGTCGTCGCCCAGTTGCTTCTTTAATTTTTCAATGGTGTCGTGAACAAAAGAAGCCGGCGTCCAGTCTTTTTTAGCATTGCAGATTTGCAGGAAATTATCTAATAATGTAGTACCTATTTCAGTATGAAAAACTTCCGGATGAAATTGAACGCCCCACGTTTCCTCGTTTTCAATGCGAAAGGCGGCAACTTGAACATCTTCTGTTTCGGCAATGACATGAAATCCGGCAGGAAGCGCCGTAATCGTATCTCCATGCGACATCCAGACTTGCGAGTTATTGGGAATGTTTGCCATTAACCGGTCGTTCGCATCGGCAGGACTTAAACGGGCGCGACCGTATTCCCGCGAATCGCCTTTTTCTACTTTTCCTCCGCAGGAATAAGCCAGGTATTGCGCTCCATAACAGATTCCAAGAACAGGATATTTCCCGCGAACAGCAGACAAATCCGGTTTGAAAGCTTCGGAATCGTTTACCGAAAAAGGACTTCCCGATAAAATAACGCCGATGATTGGGTCGTCATTTTCAGGAAACTTGTTGTAAGGAAGAATCTCGCAATAGACATTTAATTCCCGTAAACGGCGGGCAATCAATTGAGTGGTTTGAGAACCAAAATCAAGAATAATAATTTTTTCAAGCATAACTGTTTTTGCTTTCTATTGATTTAATAAGTACGGCAAAGGTACAAGAAATACTTGGATTACTCGCATTAGAAAAATATTTATATTCAAGAATAAGAGTGTTTCAATAAAAATTCTTAACTTTGTCTTATAATAATTGTAAAATTTATTTATTTTTTATAAGAATGAATGCAATATTGCTCCATGGCATACAATCAACATTTGTACACTCACCTGTGCAACGAGCTTGGTTGTTCGGTTCTTTTGCTCGCGAGGAGGAAACGACCAATAGCGATATTGACATTTTGGTGCAATTTACGCCTAATGCAAAAATTTCACTTTTTGATTATGGAGGAATTGTTTATGAGTTGGAACAAAAAACAGGTCGTAAGGTCGATTTGGTACAGGAAAACATGTTGAAACCTTTTGCCATGCAATCGGCAGAACGTGATAAAGTTTTGATATATGAGAGAAGATCTTCGTGATATAGAGCGATTACAGCATATTGCAGAAGCTGTTAATGATATTTTGGAATTTACGGAAGGAAAAACTTTTGAAGAATTCATTCAAAACAAAATGTTGAAGCATGCGGTATATCGTAATTTCGCTGTCATTGGGGAAGCGGCTAATTTATTGACTAAAGAGTATAAAGAAGCACACCCTATTGTAGAATGGCATAGAATAATAGGTATGCGACATGTGATTGTTCATGGCTATTATAAAGCTGATGATATTGTTGTTTGGCAAACCATATCAGAAGATTTGCCAAAATTACATGAAATTATAGTTACATTATTAAATTTTGATTAAAAACCAGCCGTTATTACATTATTTCAGCAACAACCCTCCAGCTACCTCATCAGCTTTCGCTTGCCCCTGCAATTCTTCAACTATTGCCAGTCCGAACTGAAAGGCAAATCCAGGACCTCGTCCGGTTATGATATTTCCGTCTTTAACAACAGGACTGGCAACATAAGTAGCGCCTTTCAAGGTCGATTCAAAGCCCTGATAAGCCGTTGCTTTTTTACCTTGCAGCAAGCCTAAACCGCCAAAAACCAAAGGAGCGGCGCAAATGGCGGCAATTTTTTTACCGTTCGCCGCGTATTGTTCCAAAGCGCTTTTAAGTCCGGCGTGCGCATTCAGATTCGATGCTCCCGGCATTCCTCCCGGTAAAACCAACATATCTCCTGACGAAAGATTCGCTTTTTCAAAGAGCATATCGGCATTAACAGCAATTCCATGCGCACCGGTCACAGGTAAATTTCCGGTGACGGAAACAGATGTTACATCCAATTCCCCACGAAGCATAACGTCCATAGTAGCAATAGCTTCTGTTTCTTCAAAACCTTCGGCTAAGAAAATAAATACTTTTTTCATGATGCTTTTATTATTTTAATGAATATCTATACGTAATTGTTCCCGACTGGTTATTATTCCCGCTGATACTGTTGAATTTCGCCTTTCGTGCAGCTTCCAGTGCCGAATTACGCAAATTGGCGTTGTCGATATTTGTACCTCTTCCTGTTTCGGCAAAAATAACATTGCCTTTAGGGTCAACGGTGATGTTTACAACGATACGGCCTTCTTCCTGAACAGAATAAGCCGGACGAGGCAATCCGCCTGCACCCAGCGTTCGCCCACCCAGATTAAACTCGCCGTAACCGGTTCCTGTTGGCGATCCGGCAGAAGACGCGCTTTGCGGATTTCCTTGAATACCGCTGCCGGTTGTTCCCGTTCCCTGCTGGTTTTGACCGGTTGTTCCCGACCCGAAAGCGCCTGAAACCTGTTGATTAATAGCATCGCGTTTTCGCTGTTCTTCCGCTTCCTTAGCGCGTTGCGCCTGTTGTTCGGCAGCTATGCGGTTTTTTTCTTCCTGCTGTTTTCGGGCAGCCTCAATAGCTGCTGTATTTTCGTTATCCTGAGTAATCGGCGGAGTGGCGTTTTTTTGCGGTTGTTGCTGGACAACAGGAGGTGTTTCCGGTTTAGAGACGGGTTGTTGAACCGGTTTCGGCTGGTCGGTTTCCCCTTCAGGTTCTCCGCCTCTGGGCTCAAAAGCGCCGGAAGATAAATTTACCGTTCCGAAATTAACCAGAATGCCCTCTTCTCCTGATCTGACAGTTGTTTTCATTACCGTCAAATAAAGGAAAAGAAAAATCAACAAGCAAATAATGCCTGCCCCCGCATAACCGTATAATTCCTCTTTTGTCACTTTCATTTGGGACGAGTAACTAATATCATTCTGAAATTATTCTGATTGGCAATATCCAAAATCTTCACCACTTCTTTATATGGAATTGATTCATCGGCATATAAAGCCACGTAAATATCCGGTTCGCGATTGTAGCAGTCCTTCAGGAAAGGAGTAATCTCTTCAAATTTCACCCGCCGTTCTTTTTGGTTGCCATAAGCCACATAATAATTCAGTCCGGCATCGATAGTCACTCGCGTAAGCGGTTTGGCGGAAGTCTGTTTAGCGCTCTGAGGCAAAAGGACTTTAATGGCATTCGGAACTACGACGGTGGATGTAATCATGAAGAATATAAGCAACAGGAAAATCATATCCGTCATGGAAGCCATGCTAAACTCCGCCGCTATTTTACTTTTTCTTTTAAGCGCCATGGCAAAATCAATTACTTTGTCGGTTCATTTAATAAATCCATAAATTCCATCGAACGGGCTTCCATTTTATTTACCGCCCCGTTGACTTGCGCTACTAAATAATTATAAGCAAACAGCGCTATAACTCCCACAATCAGACCGGCTACCGTTGTTACCAACGCTTCGTAGATACCGGAAGAAAGCAAGGTAATATCCACATTCGCTCCAGCATTCGCCATGTCGAAAAAGGCGCGAACCATACCCGTGACCGTACCGAGAAATCCAAGCATTGGAGCCGTAGCCGCCGCAGTTGCAACCCAGGTGAATCCTTTTTCCAGTTTAGCTATCTCGATGTTTCCCACATTTTCGATAGCGACCAGAATATCATTCATCGGACGCCCCAAGCGGGAAATACCCTTTTCAATCATCAGGGAAATAGGCGTATTCGTCATCCGGCACAGATTGATTGCAGAATCAATTTTCCCGTCGTGAATATAATCCTTGATACGATTCATGAAACTGGGGTCTTCTTTACCGGCTTTTTTTATTACAAAAATACGTTCAATAAGAATGGCTAAAGCGATAAAAAGCAACAAGGCGATAGGTATCATGAGCCATCCGCCTTTAACAGCCAATTCCCAGATATTCATTTTCGCAACAGTTTCTGAAACAGGAGCTTCCGTCACACGGGCGATTATACCTCCCGCTTCGTTTTGAATAAATAATAACAGGTTCATAATGAATGATAAATTCTGTATGTTTAAGAATGTTTACAAATAAATAATTAAATTTGCATGTTTTTTAGTATCAAAAAAACAGTTATGCAAAAGTAATGGATTTCCTTGAATAATAGCAAAATGTTTAGCAAAGAAATCTTAATAAATGGTGATAGGGCGTTAAAAACCTCAAAATGTTTATATTTTTGATGTATGAAGACAGGTTTATTCGGAAATGATTATCAAATTGAAAAGCAGAAATGTATTCAAACGCTTTTTGACAAATTGCAAGCGTTGCACGCGGAAATTTATGTAGAACGCCGGTTTTATAATTATCTCGTCAAGCATTTAGCTTCCATGCCCGCTGTCGAAGGCTTGATTGACTCGAATCAAACGGCATTGGATTTGGCGATTAGTTTGGGCGGCGACGGCACGTTTTTGCGGACGGCTGCCTGGGTAGGCCGGCAAAACATTCCTATCCTTGGAATCAATATGGGACGGATGGGCTTTTTAGCAGACATCAATACCGATGATATTGAAACGACCTTAGACGAGATTTTCCAGCGGGAATATACGGTCGAAAAGCGCAGTGTGCTTGAATTGGAGAGCAATCCTCCTTTTACAGGAGTTTATAATTATGCTCTGAATGAAATCGCCATACTCAAACGGGATACTTCGTCCATGATAACGATTCATACTTCGCTGAATGAAGAATATTTAACGAATTATCTGGGCGATGGCTTGCTGATTGCCACCCCGACCGGTTCAACGGCTTATTCGATGAGCGTCAACGGGCCGATAATCATTCCGCAAGCAAGTAATTTTGTGTTAAGTCCGGTAGCTCCACATTCGTTGACAGTCCGCCCGCTGGTGATTCCCGAAGATTTTTGTATTCGGTTGAAAGTTGAAACCCGGAACAACAATTTTCTTGTTTCTTTGGACGGCCGTTCGGAAATTTATCCTTCGGGAAGCGAATTTTTCATCCGGAAAGCCGGTTTTACCATCCAACTCGTAAAACGTTATCCTCACAATTTTTACGAAACGTTGAGGAAGAAACTTTTATGGGGGGCTGATGTGAGAAAAGGTGACAATTCATAATTCTATCTTCATACCTTTTGTCTGCAAAAATAAAACTTTTTCTTAATTTTTTCCCAATTCAGTTTCAAATATGAAGAAAAATAGCGAAATTTGCAGCTTTTAGAAACATATAAAAAGCAGTATAGTTATGACAAAAAGCGCTTTACAAATCGCGAGGGCTAATTATAAGCCCAAAGTCCCCAAAACATTGGAAGGTATTGTAAAAATACAGGAAGGGCAACCTACTCAATCGGTTTCAGACCAGGAAGCTATTCGGGAACTATTTCCAAACACGTATGGAATGCCGCTTATTACTTTCGTGTCCGGAACAGAAAAAAAACACTATCCACCGGTAAATGTCGGCGTGATTCTGTCGGGCGGACAAGCTCCGGGCGGCCACAATGTAATCGCAGGGATTTTCGACGGCATTAAAGACATGAATCCCGACAGCCGGCTGTATGGCTTCATCTTAGGTCCTGGAGGACTGATTGAACATAAATACGCCGAATTGACCAAAGATATTATTGACGAATACCGTAATACCGGCGGCTTCGATATCATTGGTTCGGGACGTACCAAGTTGGAATCCGAAGAACAATTTGAAAAAGGATTAGTTATTCTTAAAAAGTTGAATATAAAAGCGTTAGTTATTATCGGCGGAGACGATTCCAATACCAATGCCTGCATTTTGGCGGAATATTACGCAAAAACAAAAGCGGGCGTACAGGTAATCGGATGCCCGAAAACCATTGACGGCGACTTGAAAAACGATTGGATTGAAACTTCTTTTGGTTTCGATACGGCTTGCAAAGTTTACTCCGAAGTAATCGGCAATATTCAACGCGACTGTAATTCCGCCCGCAAATACTGGCATTTTGTCAAGCTGATGGGACGTTCGGCTTCCCATATCGCATTGGAATGCGCTTTACAGGTGCAACCTAATATCTGCTTGATTTCGGAAGAAATAGAAGCAAAGAACCTGTCGCTCGACGATGTTATTCAATACATTGCCGATATTGTCGCCCAAAGGGCGGAACATGGAAATAATTTCGGAACCGTTTTGATTCCCGAAGGCTTGATTGAATTTATTCCGGCAATGAAAAAATTAATCCACGAACTGAACGATTATCTGGCACACCACGAAGAAGAATTTAAACGCATCAAACGTTCCCACCAGTTAGCGCATATTACGGACAAATTGAGTCCCGAAAACGCGAGAATCTTCGCCAGTCTTCCGGAGAATGTAGCCCGTCAGCTGACATTGGATCGCGACCCGCATGGAAATGTTCAGGTTTCGATGATTGAAACGGAAAAGTTATTAGCCGAAATGGTAGGCAACCGGCTGGCTGAAATGGAAAAAGAAGGTAAGTTCAAAGGAAAATTCGCTGCTCAGGTTCATTTCTTCGGATACGAAGGACGTTGCGCCGCTCCATCAAATTACGACGCCGATTATTGCTATTCGTTAGGATTTACGGCAGCCGGATTAATTGGCTTTGGAAAAACCGGTTATATGTCTTCCGTCCGAAATACGACAGCGCCGGCTTCGGAGTGGATTGCGGGAGGCGTACCCATCACTATGATGATGAATATGGAGCGCCGGCACGGACATTTGAAACCGGTAATACAAAAAGCGCTGGTAAAATTAGACGGGAAACCGTTTATGACTTTTACCGATCACCGCGACGCCTGGGCAATCAATACAGATTATGTTTATCCGGGGCCTATCCAATACTTTGGTCCGACGGAAGTTTGCGATCAGCCAACGATAACGTTGCAGATAGAACAAAACAGGGATGTTGTTGCGGGCTTGACCCACACCTCCCTGAAATGATAACTGCCATCAAATGAAATATATAATTCTGCTTGGCGATGGAATGGCTGATGAGCCTGTTGAATCGTTAGGCAATCTTACCCCTTTGCAATTTGCCCTGACGCCTTCTATGGATCGCTTGGCAAAACAAGGCAGTAGCGGCTTGTTAGCTACTGTTCCGGAGGGAATGCATCCGGGAAGCGAAGTAGCGAATCTTTCGGTGTTAGGATACGATCCGGCAAGCGTTTTAGAAGGACGGGGCGCGTTGGAGGCGGCAAGCATGGGAATCGACATTTTGCCCGGAGAAATGGCGATGCGATGCAACTTGATTTGTATTGAAAACAAAAAAATCAAAAACCATTCGGCAGGACATATTTCCAACGAAGACGCTGAAATTTTAATTCGCTTTCTCAATGAAAAGTTAGGTAATGAACGGCTTCAATTTTTCCCCGGCGTTTCGTACCGGCACCTGTTAAAATTGAAAGGCGGAGATAAACGGTTGGACTGTACGCCACCGCACGATGTTCCGGGAGCCGATTTAAGGGATGTGTTGATTCGTCCTTTATCTGCTGATTCACAAGCGACAGCAGATTTTCTGAACAACTTAACCGTCCAATCTCAAGTTTTGCTGGAAAATCATCCGGTGAATCAAAAACGAAAAGCGGAAGGGAAAGACCCTGCGAACAGCATTTGGCTTTGGTCGCCCGGATACAAGCCGCAGATGAAAAAACTTTCCGAAGAATATCCGGTTCGGACGGGAGCCGTTATTTCCGCTGTCGATCTGATTAAAGGCATTGGGATTTATGCCGGCTTGGAAAGCATCAACGTAGTCGGAGCAACCGGTTTGTATAATACCAATTATGAAGGAAAAGCCGAAGCGGCGCTCAAAGCCCTGAAAGAAAAAGATTTTGTTTATCTTCATATTGAAGCAAGCGATGAAGCCGGACATGAAGGCGACGTCGCATTAAAAGTTAAAACGATAGAGTATCTCGATAACCGTGTTTTGAAAACGCTTATGGAAGAAACGGAAAAATGGGACGAACCGGTTACTATTGCCCTGCTGCCCGACCACCCTACCCCATGCCGGATCAAAACTCACAGTAATTCGCCGGTACCTTTTGTGATTTACAAACCCGGCAAAACTCCCGATGAGGTTACGGAATTTAATGAGTTTTCCGTTAAGCGGGGAAAATACGGCTTATTAAAAGGAAATGAATTTATAAAAGCGGTTTTTGAATGAAATCCAGACTCAAAAAAATGATTTAGCCACTTATCATATCGCTGACATTTCTTTATCGCCAAACCCAAAATAATGTTATCTTTCGTTATTTTATATTAATTAACATAAAATAGCGCTATTTAAATTTGCTTATTAAAAATATATGCAATACTTTTACAGCAATAAAAATCGATTTTTATTTTATCTTTAATAAAATGTAACAGTAGAATAAGAAGTAAGCATAAATATGGGGAGGCTGCAAAACAAAAAAGTATCCATGCAAAGCATCGCAGACGCTGTCGGCGTAGCGCGGTCAACAGTTTCTTTTGTTCTTAACGGAAAAGAAAGGGAAGGTCATATCAATGATGAAATTGCTGAAAAAATACGGAAAAAAGCCAAAGAAATGAATTATGAATTTAATGCCATAGCCCGAAGCCTGCGAACCGGACATTCATATACTATTGCATTAGTCGTGGCAAATATTTCGGATGTATTTTTTGGAACATTAGCATACCACATTCAGGAATATGCTGAAAAAAGAGGATATCTTTTGGTTATTATCAACACAGGCGAAAGAAAAGAACGATTGGCGCCAATCTTCAAAATGCTTGCAAACAGGCAGGTCGATGGTATAATTATGATACCGGTTACAAATACTGAAAGTGAATTTATTGAAAAATTAAATCCGCATATACCGATGGTTTATGTGGACCGTTATTTTGAAACATTCAATACAAGCCGAATTCACATAAACAATTATGAAGTTTCAAAAATGGCCGTACAATTGCTAATCGGCAAAGGCTGTAAAAGAATAGCGCTTGTTTCATATCATGAAACCCTGATGCATATCCGGGAAAGAAAACGCGGATATTTTGATGCACTGTCGGCAAATAATTATTATGCTGAAGATCTTATTTGTGAGGTAAATTACTTTAATTCAAAAGACAGGATAGCCGATTTTTTAAAAGAAAAATTTCGGAAATCCCCTGCTATTGACGGCATTTTTATGGCGACCTGGGGATTATCATCCGTTACTATTCGCTGTTTGATGGATATGAACATCAAATTACAATCGGACGTCCAGCTTATCGGCTTCGGAAATATTGATGTTATTACCTCTATACCTATTCCATATATTAAACAACCGATGCTTGAAATGTGCAAACAATCATTGGATATTTTATTGAATCAGATAGAATATCCTGACAATAAACCTGTAGATTGCAAATTACCGGCATCCATAATTATGGAATAATTTCTATTTATTACTTAATTTTTTAGTTACTGCCGTTTATTACAAACTATAAAAATCGATTTTTATTTGAGTACTATTACACTAAATTAACTTATTAATAGTATCAGTGATAAATAATTAAACAATTGAGATAAATGCAAAACAGAAATTCCATAAATCAAGGCAAAATCTCATTAAAAGAGAAAATTTCCTACGGACTTGGCGACTTGGGAAATAATTGTCTCTTTGATTTGGGACAAATCTACCTGCTGAAATTCTATACCGATTCTCTGGGACTGCCGGCGGCTACAGCAGGTCTTGTTTTTCTGGTTACTAAAATCTGGGATGCTTTTTCAGATATTTCCATAGGCACCTGGGTTGATAACCGGAAGAAAATAGGGAAAAGAGGGAAATTCAGGCCGTTTATGCTATACGCGGCTTTCCCGCTTGCCCTGATGACTGTTGTCAGTTTCACAACTCCCAATTTCAGTCTGACGGGTAAAACTGTTTGGGCATTTTTAACCTATATGGCTTTTGGCAGCGTTTACAGTCTTTTCAATATCCCTTACGGTTCTATGATTCCTGCAATGACTCGCGACGTGAAAGAACGTTCCGATCTTGCTGCATGGCGGTGGGCTGGAGCTAATACAGGTTTATTAATTGCCACAGTGGTTTTTATGCCTATCGTTGTTGCATTCAACAAAATGCAGACAGGTTATATCGTTGCCGCTTCAGTGTTTGCGCTTATTGGTCTTATCTTTCAATTCACCTGCTATGCAAATGTAAAAGAGCGTTATGTGGATGTGAAACCGAAAAGGGATAAAGGGTCAATCCTCAGGGATTATAAATCGCTGTTGAAAAACGCCCCTTTGTTGATACTTTGTTTAGCGAATCTGTTTTCCTTTACCGCTTTTAATGCTAAATTAGCTATTCAGACTTATTTCTGTGAATATTCGCTGCATGATCGTAAACTTGTTAGTCCCTTGGGGTTTTTTTCCATAGGGTGCGTATATCTCGGAGTATTGATAGTACCATTCCTTGTACGCAGTTACGGTAAAAAGGCAACCTACATCATGGGCGCTGGCATTTGGGCTGTTGGTGATTTGCTGGCATGGTTCTTTGTCAGCACACCACTGTCCCTTATCTTATTTTCCTGTCTGGCATTTTTCGGAAGTTCATTTATCAACACCCTCAATTGGGCATTTATTTCCGATGCGGTAGAATACGGCGAATGGAAGACGGGAAACCGTTCGGAAGGTCTGGTCTATTCCTTTT
>Ga0123357_10009127_pt1 | contig 12487 bp, 6 predicted proteins | sample TergutEmb28metaG_FD_89873 | JGI IMG/M metagenome (GOLD analysis project Ga0123357, IMG submission 89873) | Embiratermes neotenicus P4 segment gut microbial communities from Petit-Saut dam, French Guiana - Emb289 P4 | ecosystem: Host-associated > Arthropoda: Insects > Digestive system > Gut ... | reverse complement strand
TACGCACCGGCCGCCTTTACCCCCAGGAAATACTCCTGGTACTCATTTCTGTTAGAGGCTGAGTCGACCCCAGGGCCATAGTGCGATCGGAAGGATTTTATGTCAATGAAAAATCAAATAACACTAGCTGGGATCGAACCAGCGACCTTCCGATTTGTAGCACAGCACCTTAAAAACTGAGCTACCGCGCCCTTGATATTATGGAAGTTCAAAGAACTGGAAAAATCGGTGGGAAGTAATTGGTGTATTTATTTAAATTTCCAATTGACATTTCGATCCAGCTCCACTACTCAAAGTATGTCAAGAAGAAAAATGTGTCTACAAGGTCTGTAGGATGGAGTGTAATAAGTAAGGTAAAGTGTACCCCTGTACAGGCACTGAGGCTCTGTACAGCCCGTACGGCCCATAGGGGGAGTAGAGATATAGCTCTACTCTTTCTTGACCATGGCACTAGAAGGGGGAGAGGGATCAGCTTCACATCCCGGCCGCTCTTTACCCCCGGGAAAGACCCGGTACCCATTGTACAGGAGGCTGGGTGGGTCCTAGGCCCGGTCTGGACAGGTGCGGAAAATCTCGCCTCCACTTGATTCGATCCCCGGACCGTCCAGCCCGTAGCCAGTAGCTATACGGACTGAGCTACCCGGCCCACATGGAATGTAATAGAAAAGTAAAATGGAAGTTTTTGCTCGAAAGTATACAGGCTTAAATGTATGAGAAATTAGCTTTAAAAATGTTCTCGGAAGTTATCGATGATCCTGAACATAAATATTAATATTTCAGTGTTTTACTCTTAATGCAGGTTAGAAAACGTACCTTTCTCTATTCTTTATAAAACATTTGATATGGAAATATAGGTCGATATACTTTTACCTGTCGCCTTATATGAGCTTGAAACTTCTTTTGTCACTGTAAAGTAAGAGAAGACGAACAATACTTCTGGCGTAGCTAAAATACAAACTTTCTTAAAGTATGTAGAGTTGGTCAGAAAATAAGTTTACAAGTCATAAGCACTATTATGGGCTCTTTATGTTCTCTATTCTTTATGAAACATTTGATATGGAAATATAGGTCAGTATACTTTTATATCTCGTCTTATATGGGCTTGAAACATGTTTTGTCACTGTAAGGTAAGAGAAGACGAACAATACTTCTGTCGTAGCTAAAATACAAACTTTCTTAAAGTACGTAGGATCGGTCAGAAAGTAAGTTTACAAGTCATAAGCACTATTTTGGGTTCTTTATTTTCATACGTCATAAGACAACTTCCACTTTGCTCTTACTCTTATTGCTATTCGCTCACACGCCGTCACCCCACATCTGACGCACTTAATAGCGTGGGACTAGTTTCTGTATTCCCTGTCAGAATCAGTTCGTAACCTGTGTGTCACTACTGTTTGTGTGTCATGATCATCTTTACATTTCTGACCATCAAGTTTATGCTTCGGCGCTGGAAGCAGGTAGTAATCTCTCGGCGACGAATTTCCTTTAATAATAATAATAATGATAATAATAAAATACGGAGATGTTACAGTGTTGTGGAATCAAGCAGTACACACAGACAGAGAAGTTACAGCAAATAGGCCAGATATAATAATTAAAAACAAAAATGAGAAAACATGCACGCTGATAGATGTGACCATACCCGCAGACAGAAATGTTGTGCACAAGGAAGCGGAAAAGAAGTTAAAATACAAGAGTTTATGTATAGAGATACAACGAATGTGGAACCTGAAATTTACGATTGTACCAGTAATAACTGGAGCGACTGGAATAGTAACAAGAAGCTTAAAGAAAAATTTGGAAACTGTACCAGGAAAACATTCGATAGATTCACTACAAAAGACAGCTATAGTTGGAACATCACACATAATACGGAAAGTACTGCAGTGTGAAGCTTGAAGCCTGAGCAGTGGGGATCACCGCTGGTTCAAAAGAAGTACCAGGAAGAAAAGGCCTGTGACAAGAGACATCCATATCGTATAATAATAATAATAATAATAATAATGATAATAATAATAATCAGTGCAAGGGCCATAGTTACGAAATTATTTGCCATGCACACATATTTAATGACCTACTCTCTTATGTGATTATTTTACTGTAGCCGATCATTTTTAATATAGTTGTTTCTTGGGATTGTTGGCGTCAGTTATGGACGGTTCATGGTATGCGCTGTAAGTTAATCTGTCAACGTATATTCAGGACCTTTGGTGATAGGTAGGAGGGGAGAGATTTAAATAAGAAAACGTTAGCAGCGGATAACGGACGCTGGCAATCCAGTGCGAATTCAGTCGCGTACGAGTGTGGTGTAAGTGGGAGTACAGAGAAGTGAAAGTGTCAGTTTCCTAGAAATGATCTAGTAATTTTACTGGATATAGCGCTCCATTATTTTATATCCATAATAAACTGAGTAAATAAAACAAGAAGTAAAAAAGAAATAATTGAAACTAAATGTGATTCGGTGAACCACACCCGTTTCCCGAAAGAGGATCACCTACCAGACTAAACGCGTCGGGACAACAAAGTAACGAAGGGTGATCGCGTAGATTACATATTCCCCACTGCATTCTCATTTTTGTCAGTATGTGGTCAACACAAAACATTTGGCTATTGTTTGACCCTTACATTGAAATCCGTAGTGGTAAATGTAAATAATGTCATAAACAAAGGGAGATCTTTTTCAGAGGGAAATATTTTACTGGTTGATTAATTTCCAATTCGGGAGTTTTATTTTGCCCTCAGTTCTGTGTTATGTTTTTGCACATGGTGGCATATAAGTTATTAATTATCGCGATACCGAGAAGTACTTTCTATATTAAATATTTAGTGTGGGAATTATTAGAAATTGCCAGTGGTATATTTTTCAGTTTTGCAAAATATAATTGCTGGAAAAATAATTACTTTCACAAAGCACCCTTTTTTCTTTGTTGTCAATTATGTACGACATAAATAGGTGTATATTCTATATAATGGATACAAATACTGCCATCAGTTTAACAAATTTCCCTTAATAACAACAAGAGCATATCACAGGTATATTTTATATGATGGGATTGGGAAATCACTCGAAATGCCAAGCCGTACTCAAGAGTAAATATGTGACAGAAAAAAAACGAGAACCGGATAAAAAATTATATCAACTAAATGAACCCCTCTACGTCCCAAACATCACCACCGCCATCTACTTTTGATAATCACACAGTTGCAAACATCATCTCCAACACGTACATTCATATTAGAATCATCGCGTAAAAAATATCTGCAGGCCAAAAAACGCCAGTGATTATAAAGTACGACCTTTTTATATTAAAAATCCACCCATGACTCTTTCTCTATATGCATTAAAATGTATGTATGTTAATTAAATAACAAAAAAGGTTCTGGCTCTGAGAGTGGGTAAGTGTGGGGCGTGGGGGAAGGGGGAGTGTTTAATACCCACATATGTAGATAGCGTACTGATCTACAAAGGTAATAGTAAAGCCATTTTGTCGTCATAATGGGGCTGTGGTAGGCTGCAAGGGAGCTTGGTGGTGGTTAGGTAGAGCTGAGGTGACATACACAGAGTGAAGAGTAGGAGGGATGTATGCGTTAAAAGTAGATTAATTACTCTATCGTCGCTGTGGCTGTGCCTTGCCGCACGCAGCCTACCTACCTACCTACATCCACAGTGTACATACATACAGAGAAACACAGTGTGTTCTCCAAGACGATTGTCTAGGCCAGTGGCAATAATACTCTTCTAGTCCCTGCCCTCAGAATATAGAAGGAGCCACTCTCTGTCCGTAATTAATGTATCTTCTGTAACAACATTTACTGTCCTGTCCTTCCAAAAACCGAATACATTTCCAAATCTGAAACGTTTTTCGAGATAATTTTCCTTTCCGCAACAAATACGTTATATACAACATTTTTTCGTTTGTTTTGTGTAGCTATGAAACATAGTTTCTTGCTTTGAAGCTAGAATATCGAAATAAGTTTGAAAAAATAAATTAACGAACAGTAGGACGCGGACAGCTTAGTTCTGATTTAGATGTACGTTTGAGATGTGTAGCAGATGGTACACACCAGGCTCCCTATATCAACATTAATGTCCAAACATTTGTAGCAACTTCGAACAGGATGCTGAAACTCGACTTAGATGAAATCGATGTCAAGTGCCTTTAGACAGATATTGATAGCTTGCATCACTTTGGCGTCTCATGCAAATCGCTTGCCAGGGGGGTTCCTCCTAAGGGACCCACAGGGATGGAAATTACTGGAACCGATTTTGAAACTATACGGGAGTGTGCTCCATAACCTTCCAGCTTCAGAGACATAACCAGTCGCATGTCCGTTTGGCAGTATGCGGCCTGGAATGAGCTTCCAAAATGATAAAGTCTTGACCCAGGAACCCAAGCTTTTCGCGAAGAATGGCCTTACGTGACCTCTCAAGTACACAAAAATAACACTCAGCATTTAGCGTCGCGACGGTCAAGGTAATCTGCAAGAATCATATTTTTATATCTGAAATGAGAGTTGCCACTACTTTCCTTAATGGTACTATCGATTCGAATTCCTGTGCTAGATTAGGTAATGGAGGCTTCCACGTCATGGAGACTTCTTGAATTCGGGTGTTTGCTTGATTCATCCACGTTTCGTCCCCTATAAAAGTACATCAGAGTAAATGCTATCGGTTATCGACGTAACGTGTCAAATGCAAGAGAGAAAGAGAAAGCGAGAGAGAGATTGCTTCATTGCTGGGAACAACACTAAAGAGAGTGTAAATATTTCGGTGTTTATATAATTTCTTCTTCTTCTTCCTCCTCATCCTCCTCCTCCTCCTCTTCTTCTTCCTCCTCTTCGTCTTCTTTTCCTTCCTCTTCCTCCTCCTCTTCCTCTTCTTCTTCTTCTTCTTCTTCTTCTTCTTCCTCCTCCTCCTCCCCTCTTCTTCTTCTTCCTCCTCCTCCTCTTCTTCGTCTTCTTCTTCTTCCTCCTCATCCTCCTCCTCTTCTTCTTCTTATTCTTCCTCCTCCTCCACTTCTTCGTCTTCTTCCGCTTCTTGTTCTTCTTCGTCTTCTTCTTATTCTTCTTCATCCTCATCCTCCTCATCCTCCTCTTCTTCTTCTTCCTCCTCCTCTTCTTCTTCCTCCTCCTCTTCTTCTTCCTCCTCCTCCTCCTCTTCTTCTTCCTCCGCCTCCTCCTTTTCTTTTTCGTCTTCCTCTTCTTCTTCTTCTTAAATGGCGCTACAGTCCAATGCGGACCTTCGTCTCCTTAAGTGACGTGTTCCAGTCAGCTGTGTTTGTCGACCTCTCTTTCCATTTGAAATTTTGTATTTATTAATATCTGATCGTACACAATTCCACCATCTGTTTTTAGCCATACTTACGTGATATAATTATAGCTATTACTTGACAATATAAATACAAGTAAAGTTGCAAGTAATTTTCATTACAGTGGCACCCAACTGGAAATTACCGGAATTAAGGGAAACAATATTAAATAAATTGTAACATGTGCAACTTGGTTTTGTCTTGTCCTTTTATTATGGAACTGATGGAACCAGATTGTATTTAGTACAGACGGCGTTGTTATAGATATCTCAAACTGCTTGTCTTTCATGTTGCGCCTTACTATACACCAAGACGGGGGATGAAACTGGCGGAGGACATAAATATTTGACTATAACGTTTCTGTTGATGGTGATAGTGATGACTAATATTTTGGATACTCTCTGTCGTCTCAGGCTGAAAACTTTCGAAGTTTTAGGAGGCCAAAACTTTCTCCGATTTCAAATGGAAAAGGAAAATACGGAGATAAACTTCTTGTAGACCCACTAGAAAGAGCTAACTGCAAACAATTAGCATGCCCTCAAGATTAGGCTCTTCTTTGTCTGCTGCCGTTTGAAGACGGAGACACATGCCATCAACAAAGTGTTGTGAGTGGTCTTGCCTGAGCAGGTGAATGCGGCAATGAACCTTCCGTTTTCATAAAAGACAGGAAATTTCTTGACTAACTGAGGACCTGTTGGCTTCTCAGGAAGGACTTCGCTCCGTGGATTACTTAATAATGATAATAATGATGATGATAATAATCAGCTGGATAATTTTAGTTTTGACGTAAAAATATATAGTCTAAACGCTTCCTTAGAATAATCACAGAACCCCACAGTGAAGTAGGAAATTCCATATACTAATAACCATGGATGTACAGCAGGTGTATCGATATTTTTGATACTTCCTGTGCTTTATTCACCTGTGCCATATTGTGAAATGATACTTGGCGAGACATAGAAAAGGGAGAGAGAGAAATTAGATGTGTAGAGGGGGGATAACAACAAACCAACCCTATCCATACATTCATTCATAACAAGGGAGAAACGCAGAAATGTACAGACAATAATCTCTACATGCAGACATAGCGGCGTAATAAAAAAAGTGACGTCGACTAATAATCCTGCAACCTCAATCAGAACAAACCGACATCAGTTTCACCATCAAAAGCTTTCAGCCTAACGAAATGTAAACCCTGCTGTCCGCAGTGTTTTAACACCGATGACGTCACCTCTGCTCTTCAGTGACATCTACAAAACAACACTAATTCCGTCACGATGACTTTTTATTAAATAGCTTCTTTTTTCTCACAAAAGGGATGAAATGTTTTTACAATATATAGTTTCATGTGAGAATTATGATCTAATTTATAAAAGAACTAATAACGGTCTATGATCATACTAATTGTCATCAAATTTCTGATCCAAATATATTATAAACATAGCTATTGACACCGAATATTAGAAAGTAATTTGGTACAAATATGAGGTTTGTTATTTACTTGTGTTGGTCATCGTAGTGGACGAGCGAACTAAGGTGTGGGTTTGTGGCCGCACACTTGCTGGTATTCCTGATTCGAATCCAGCCGGGTACCTTGGATGTCTGTCTTTGCGAGTGTTGTGTTTTCAGGTAGAGGTCTCTGCAAAGAGCTGATCACGCTTCTAGTGGGGTCTTACCTAATGCAGTGTTTGTGAGAATGATCATGAAGCCTCGAACATGAGGAAGCCCTGCCCCGCTATGGACTGTCGGGCCATAATGTACTTTATTTGTGGTTTACTTAAAGACACTGTCAGATATTGTAACGTCTGATTAGTGTACAAGTAATTGGAAAGGACGTGGAACTAGTGGTAATGTCCTAATTTGGTGTGTTTTATGAAGGATTTTGCGGGAAGGAGTCGTAGCTCCAAGCATTCTTGACCTAGGCACGTGATAGTAATGCGTTCTAAACGTCACACCCTGGCCTCTTTATGTCCAGGGAAAGTTCCTCCAGAACCAATGATTTTTTTTATATATAATTTTTTGACGACTCTCATGACATTCTGAAACTTTTGGAGAAAAGATTAGACCCTTACCCATGCTGGGAATGGAACTCCAATCCTTTGGTTGTTTCTTCCGCATTGTAGTCAATTTCGTTTATTTACCTCATCATTCTTACCAGAAAAATTCTTACTTTCTTTCTTAGTCTGATTTCTTCTACCTTATCATTGCAGATATAGAGGCTCATTGTTGCACTTGTTTTTACTAAAAGACACACACACACACACACACACACACACACACACACCGTCGGTAGGACTCTGCTGGGCGAGCAATAGTCCCGTCGCAGAGACCTCTACCTGACAACAGAATGCATACACAACGGGAAAATCTCCATGCCCCCTGCAGGATTCGAACCCACAATCCCAGCAAGCGAGTGGCCTTAGACAGCGCGACCACCGGGATCGGGACTATAATAATTGAAAAGTACAAATTTATGTAGAATATCGTTATTTAGCTTTCTTCAGAAATTACTATTTTCTACTTGTTAAGTAGAAAGGGCGCTGTTAAATAAACACCGTAGTTGCACATTTTCAGGCTGTAGGTTTGTGTGTTTCATATTCCGTGCTTTAATTAGGTGCATAAAATATACTAAAAGACCACCAAATGCACTAAGTTTTAGGGATATAATTTTATTGTTTAGTGGTTACCAAAATGTTTCGGCAAAATATGTGCCTATCTTCAGGGTGGTGAGTGCGGGAATGCAAATATAAATGAAATATGTCTAAATCACTCAGTTCAAAGCACTTCACTGTACAGACCAAATCATTATTTGCCCATCTGTATCACAATTCACCACATGTGTCTTCTATGCACTTCATTCTATAGAACACTACTTCAAACAACAAATTAACTTCTGGTATTTCACACTTATTGGTATTTTATTATTCAACTGTTAATTTTAACCGAAAACGACATGATTTTTAATCTTTTGGCGCCGAAATTATTCTTTTTAAATTTTAGCACACCTTGTATATAAAATGTGAATAAAGCAGGAACCAAATACGTTAGAATTATGAAACAAACTGCATTTTGAAGAGAAAAAAAACGGAGAGTTTACACTATGTTTAAAATATTCAGTACCTGTATTTGTTGAATAAATATATAAAATGCAACGTTTAGAGGTTAGCGGTGCGGTACGACCACTATAGAGTCGTTTGGCGTCAAAGGGTTAAAACTGTGGAGTGATTTAGACTCGTTTTAATTATTTTTGTATTCTTGTTCTTATCACTCTGAAGATGGTCGTCACGTGAGTGGCCGAAACATGTTGGTGACTACTGTGCAATAAAATTACAGCCATAAAACCAAGCGCGTTTGTTACTCTTTGAACATATTCCAAGCTCTACCTGCTTGTCAGCATTAAGACGCGGGCTTGAGAGGCGTTGTCAAGCCATTACCACCTGCCAAGTTGCCTACTATGGCACACCGTTTGGTATGCCACACAATACACCGTCGTGCTTCAACGAATGGTTACATATTATGGAGACATGATAAAGCACGGACAAGGGCAACATAGGGCCCAACTCTCTCTGTTGGGATGGAGTAAGAGGAATTGGCCATGAGTTATGTTGATGTTGTTATTATTGTCGGATGGTAGTGGTATTGGTGGGAATGGATGGACGAGCAAGCGGACGGACGGACGGATGGACGGACAGTAGGAAGACGCGAGATGACAAACTGGAGCGATCAGCATTATAGAGGGACAGACATACTACTGCATTATAATACATAGCCACATTGTAGACAAATGGTCTCCGTTTCGCTGCACACAGAAAGCCAGGGACCATAACCTGTCACCGGTTTATGGCTCACAGACCTAAGGCAAAAGGGTAGACTGGTCACACCAAATCAGGCAAGTCTGTTGCAAATAAACTCGAATTTACCGAGCGTTTGTTTCGAAAAATATTGCAAAATGAGCTGTAAAATACCCACACATCCTGGACATAAAACTGAAAAACACATAGTATATAAGAAGGCATTTTAGAGTAAAGCGGTAAAGAAAATATTTTCACTTTATACACGGAAAATGAGCCGAGGAAGGAGCAAGCTACTTAATGAGGTGAGGTCGTCCCCGTCCAGGCCATGAAGGCATAATGGGAAGGGACTCTACAGTTTCACTCATTCTTTGACTTGGCACTGGATGGAGGTGAGCAGTCAACATCACACCCCAGACACTTTACCCCTCCACCCAGAAAGGACCATGATATCCATTGAATTACACACTGTGTGAGCTCCAGAGCCTGTCTGTACGGTTTTGTAGACGAGTAATTTTTTGCTTCAGCATGACTTTGAAACCCAGGCCTCCAACCCATAGATAATCGCCATACCATCAGAGCTATCCCGGCTCCATACATAATGAGGAGCTTTAAAATGTCCATTCATTTTTTACAAATCAGTAACACAGGGTAGTTAGGAAATATATCGTATTTGAAGAAGGAACATAAAATATTTGGATTCTACTTTTATAGTAATCTGCAAATAGTCTGTCTTAAGACACTTCCATGGCCTTTTCCAAACCACCATATTAAATAATATTGATTAAACTGTAGGTGAACTTATACACTGGTTAGATAAATTAATGTTCCTATAAATTTTCAGGTTGGGCTAGCAAAATTATTCCTTTGTTGCTGAATTGCCATATTAGTTTTTGACTTAAATTCAATTCTCAGAAATCTTCAGAAAATGTTATCAAGCCCTAAACATTAGTAAAGTCAAGTCCTTTATTTGTCCCAACTAATGCACACAAATTATTTTAATTATCAAATTGTTAAAACATTTAAAACTCTCATCACCATACAGCTGTAGCTCCCTGATGACGGTTTATGTAAACCGAAACATGTTGGAGCAACTTTTATAGTTTTAAATGTTTTAATACGTTTAATAGTTTAACAATTCTAATAATTTGTGTGCATTAGTTGGGACAATTAAAGGTAAAGGTAAAACAGTCCCGTTACAGGCCTGGAGTGACCCAGAGTGTTCCAGGAAGTTAAGGTTTCCAGATTTCATGACACCAATGGTGGTAAGGTTGTCAGCCTTACGCACCGGCCGCCTTTACCCCCAGGAAATGTTCCTGGTACTCATTTCTGTTAGAGGATCAGAAGGATTTTATGTCAATGAAAAATCCACTGACACTAGTTGGGATCGAACCAGCGACCTTCCGCTTTGTAGCAAAGCACCTTAACCACTGTGCCAGTGCGGTCTCCGGGACAAATAAAGGACTTGATATTATTAATGCACGGAACAACCATGAAGATTAGTACAGTATTGAAAAGTGGAGTCTTCTGGGACGTTTCGGTGTTTCTACTGGTAACGGTATAGCGACGTTTCAAAGGATCGTAGGGCCTTCGCATTCAGGGTCTGGTTTCTGTGCATGGAGACGATACTATTGTTCAAACCGTCTGTATCTACGTACCAGTCGACAAGACGTAATATCCCATAATACTTGACTTTTCAGCGGCACCGTGGTGAGAACCTGAAATCTCGCAGTGAACTATTCTTTTATTGCCTTCTTTAAGATACACAACTATTCAGACCAGAAGTATCTGTTGCTCCTTTTGGCCCATTCTTCCTTATTTTATGCTATACTTTAACAACGTCAGTCCCTTAGATCCAGATGTCACACTTTCAATTTGGGGCTCTACGGACCACCTCCAGATGGCAGGTGACGTCACTAGGCTGAACGTTGGAGTTCCGTGCACCGCCACAAGTAGGCAGGAGACGCCAATGTACAGAATTCAGTCTCACGGACTTCGCAGACAATCTATGGCGGTAATTACAAAAAGGGTCTTTGGGTACTAATACTGAAATAAAATACACCTTTACACATTATTTGGATTTCCACGCAAACTACGGGCATAACCACGAAAGTATAATACACACACACACACACACACACACACACACACATATTTCAGGTATCCACGGTAACTGCCTAAGCCTTGCATGCCCGAGTTGCGAGGTGTCCACGATAACTACGAAAATGATTGTGCCTTGCCTGCCTGGGTCACCGGATCTCAGCAGACTAATATCATATATACGTGTCTCCAAGGCTTATGAGATCCAAGGCCTCATATTTATGTGGTGTGTGTTTCTTGCTTCTCGATATTTTATACTATTTCTTGGATAAGAAATCGGCCTGTCCTATGTCCCTACTGTGTATAAGGTAACGCAAAGACAGACGCATGTCCATTCCTCGAATTGGATTCGAAGACATGATCCCATTTTGGGAGCAGTAAGCTCCTTAGACTGCGGGGCTCCTGGGCTTGACCATTAGTAACATGAAAAGCGTTGGTTTTTATATATCTTGGCCAGGTGATCTTTATGTTTCGTTCCAATTAATGCAACAGTCAATCATCCGATACGTCCATTGTCAACCAACGAAACAATCGGCGATACAGTCACGTGTTCAGGCAGTCGATGTCTGTCGCTAGCACGGGGCAATACATACCCCAGATACTAATAATCCGAGACCGAAATGCCCCCCCCCCCACCCCGAGTGATAGATAGACCAGGCTACAGTTTCAACAGCAATATGAATAGCAATTGCCATGACTGCCGTGCTGCCCATATATCATCAGCTATGGCCGGAGCTGTGTTGTTCCTATTGACAGATGTTACGACAACACAGATGGATGCAGGGGTAAATTTGGAATGTGTAGAGAGAGTGTGTGTATGGGGGAGGTGGATAATAATTATATCAACAAATTGTAACATTGTGGGCAGTATATATGGTTCTGTTGGAAAGGGGGCTTGATGGGTGGGGTGTGTGTGTGTGTGTGTGTGTGTGAGGATGGGATGGGGGTTAGTTCAGAGAGTTATGGGGGTGTGAGAGTAAGCGATCACCTATGATACTGTCACCATATTGTATTCAATGTGATTACTGATTAGAGAGACGGACAGACCACTGGGTAGTCAGACGGATGGATAGATGGATGGTGGCACAGTGGCAGAGAGAGACGGTGTGGATGTGGATGAATTGTTGAGAGGAACCGTCGGAATTATGTGAAGGGGTCGGCAGACGATCATAACCCCCCCCCCCCCCCCCCCGCCCGCCGCCCCCCCCGCCCTCCTTTTCTTTTCTGTGCTGGGTGGCTAGTTGGGGGGGGTGGTGTTGTTCATGGGTTGTGCGGGAGGGGGGGGAG
>Ga0123357_10009126_pt1 | contig 12487 bp, 7 predicted proteins | sample TergutEmb28metaG_FD_89873 | JGI IMG/M metagenome (GOLD analysis project Ga0123357, IMG submission 89873) | Embiratermes neotenicus P4 segment gut microbial communities from Petit-Saut dam, French Guiana - Emb289 P4 | ecosystem: Host-associated > Arthropoda: Insects > Digestive system > Gut ... | reverse complement strand
AGAGGGCGAAGCCGGAGAAGCTGCCTTGGCCGCGCAGGGCGGCAACCATGTCGGCGAGCTCGTGGCCGCTCGACCATTCGGACTGGTCGTTGGCGCCGCCGTCGCCGAGGTAGGCGCGCGAGCCGTCCGTTTGTGCGAGGCCGATATGGTAGGCCGCCAAGCCGGCGTAGAGCTTCACCGACGGGTCACGCGGAAGCGACGCCCATGTGGCCGCGATGGTGGCGAACGAGAACTGGTCGCTTCCGCCCGCGGTGAGGTAGTTAAAACCCCAGTAGAGCTGCGGCATGACGTAATCGGCATAGCCGGGCGTGGCCAGCCATTCTGCCACGTTGGCGTATTCCTGCTGGTAGTTCACGTTGTTGTCGCCCTGGGGGCTGACGCCGAAGCTCACCGAGGAATTGGACGCCTTGATGGCGGCATAGACCTCCTGAAGCATCGCGTCGGTGTTCGCGCGCCGCCAGTCGGCCAGGCTTGCGCCGTTGCCATAGGTGGCATACGAGCCTGCGTCGAAGGCGTTGGCGCCCTCGTCGTAGTCGGGATAGAAATAGTCGTCCATGTGGATGCCGTCGACGTCGTAGTTGTCAACGATCTCCTTCACGCCGTCGCGCACGAGGTCGCGCACTTCAGGCAGGCCGGGGTCGTACCAGGTCTCGCCGTTCACGTCCACCGTCCATTCCGGATGCAAAACGGCCGGGTTCGTGGGGTCGAGGTGGCCAGGTCCGCTGGCGTCGCTCACCTTGTAGGGGCTCACCCAGGCCTCGATGCGCAGGCCGCGGGCGTGCGCTTCCTCGACCATCAGCCCAAGCGGGTCGAAGCCAGGGTCGGTGCCCTGCGTCCCGCCGATGAGGTGGCTGAAGGGGAATATCGAGCTGGGGTAGAGGGCGTCGCTGTAGGGGCGCACCATGACGATCACGGTGTTGAGGCCGAGGCCTTTGCAGTTGTCGAACATATCGTCGACGGCCTGGCGCGTCGCGTCTTCCGACGTGAAGTCGATCGGCCAAAGCTCCTGGAAGGAAATCCACATGGCGCGCATCTCGCTGGGCAGGGGGATGGCGTTATAGCGGTTCGATGGCGGGGCCGCCGGCTGCGAGGCTGCGGGTTTGTCGTTGGCGGGAAGGGCGAGCTCGATCCTGCCTGAGCTGCTTGAAGAGGGCGAGCCGGTGTTCAGCCACAGGAAGGCGGCGGCTGTGCCCGTGCAAATGATAAGGAAGACGAGCACTACGAACGAGACGATAAGCCCCCGGTGCCGTTTCGGCGGCTGCTCTTGTGTCGGCTCAATGCCCGGTTCGCTGCCTGTTTCCATGCTCTAGTGCCCCCTTCGCCTCGCCCACAAAGCCCGCGCTGCTCCTAATGCACCCATAAGCATAGCACACACGAACAATGCTGCGAGCGTATTATCGCCGGTGTTGGGAATGTTCGTCGGCGGGGTAGGCGGGGTGGGCGGAAGGCCTAGGACGTTGAGCCTGCCGTTGTCGCCGAGCAGCACCACGATGACGTTGCCGGACCCCGCTACACCCGTCAGGCTGTCGCTGGACGCGAAGACGCGGGCAGCGGTATTGGTGGGGTTGCTCGCCTTGGCAAGCGCGGTGTCGGAAGAGGGAAGATGCGTCCCGGCAACCAGGTAGAGGCTTCCGCCCGAGACGCTCGTATCGCCGGCCGCCGGCACAACCGCGACATAGCGCGTGTTCACGTAGCCGGGGTAGTTGGCGTCGAAGTATTCCTGCTGCAGGTAATAAGTGGCGCCCGGCGTGTAGCTGGCCGCGGGAGTGCCGGAGGTATCGGTGAAGAGCGGCAAGTCGGCGGTGGCAGAATAGTACGGGTTCGTGTCGCTGGGCGTGAACAGCACCGTGGTCGCGTCGAGCGGGTCGGCGGCAGGGCGGCCGCCGTCATCGGTGTAGAAGTAATAGCCGCCGTTGCCGTCGGAGTTGGCGCTTTTATACGCTGCCGACGCGTCGGCGAAGGCGTTGAAGCCCGTTTTCAGCCCCACCTCGTAGCAGCAGCGTATGGGGGAAGCTTCGATAACGGCCACGCTTTTGACCACCCCCGGGCTCCCGGCGTCTTGCTGTTCTTGGACGGTGCGCATCGGAATCAGGCTGGCGGGGATGTACCAGCGCACGTTCTGCTGCCCAGCGGCCAGCGAGACCTCCTTCACGCTGCCCTCGTTTTCCAGCGTGAAGGCGCCGCCCGTCAAGGCGGTGGTCACGAGGATGGAGGCCAGGCCGATGTCGGTGTCCTGGTTGGCGATGGAGTTGTAAACGGTTCCCTTCACGGAATAGAGCTCGACGATGCAGGCCGTGCCTGACGGCGGGGCGTTCACGGCACCGCTGGCGTCGTAGTAGTTGCCGAGCCATTCCGCGTCATAGCCGCCGTACCACTTGATCATACCGCCATAGTCGCTCGCGCTGTTGTAGTAAAGGCTGCCGCCGGCGATGCAGGAATTGATGAGGGCTTCCGCGGCCGCGTCGTCGATCGGGGTCAGGGTGCCGCTTGCCTTGCGCCACTGGCCGAGCTCATGGACGAACCAATCCCAGTATGTGCCGCCGGGGTTGCTCACCATCTCCTGCGCGAAGCCGGCCCCGTCGTAGAGCTGGTTCTCGATCCAGAAGCCTTGCGGCCCCTTGAACTCCATGTACTGGCCAAGGGTGTCCGAGAACATCACATGCCCGGTGAAGTCGGGGTCGTTCGGGTCGGTCTGCGTGGTGTAGGCGCCCTGCATGATGATGTCCGAGGCGATCGAGCGGAAGGCCTCCTGCAGCGCGGCCTCGTCTTCGGCAGGGTAGTAGCCGTTCGTGTAGTTATAGCTGGTGAAGAACGGCGCGCCGCCCGCGTTCCCGTTGGCGAGGCTGCTCGCAAGGCTGCGTGCCGGGCTTGTCGTCGAGGTGTTCTTGACGATCAGGGGGAAGGCGCCGCTTGCATGCACCGCCGGGTCGACGAGGTTGTCGAGCAGCGTCTTCAGGTAGTACGTCGTGCCGCTATAAGGTTGCGAAAGGTTGCCAGCGAAGCTCTTCGGGTCGAGGACCGCCTGCGCGTCGGGGATGGACGTGTCGCTGTTCTCGTCGAAGACGCCGATGGTGTAGACCCAGGCGATGTTCTCCTTGTCGGTGGCCCCATAGTAGTGGTCATGCACCATCTGCTTGTAGTAGCTGGCCGTGGCCACGGTCAGCAGGTCGAGGCCCATGTCCTCGTTGAGCCGGTTGCCCGCGTTATAGCCGTCGGGCGTGTCGCTGGCGGCATTGGCGAACTGGTAGTCGGTCCATCCCATCGTCGGTTCCCCGTCGGTCAAAAGCACCATGACCGGCTTGCGCGGCACCGCGACGAAGTTGCCTGGGGAAACTTCCAGGTCAAAGGTCGTGTCGGCGTTGTTGAGCAGCACTTGCGCGCCCCGGTAGATGCCGCGCTGCGTGGGCGTGCCGCCCTCGACGGCAAACGAGCGCGCGCCGGCCTCGCCGAGGTAGGCGTCGTCGATCTCGTCGTTGACGCTGATCGTGGCGCCGGTTGCCGGGTTGGCGCCGGTCACGGCGATATGGAGGTACTGGCCGTCGGTCGGCGTCGTGTAATGGCCGAGCTTCAAGACGTCGACGATGCGCGATTGCCCGGGCGTCCCCGGCACGCTGAGGATGCCGCCGTAGGCCACGATGGCCACGCGGTTTTCGGGGTTGGCGGCCATGAGCGTGTCGATGGCGGAGTTCAGCGCGTCAACCATCACTTCCGCGCGGGTCTGCGCGCCGAGGTTGTTCATGTACATGCTGCCGGATATGTCGATGATGAACACCACGTCGATCGGCTCGGCGAGCGCATGGACGGAATAGCTCTGCGAAAGCGCCGAAAGCGTGACCATGAAGTTGTCGGGGTCTGAGGCGTTCACGGTGACGGCAGGGTTGCCGGCCGAGTCGTAGAGCGTGGCCTTGTCGGTGTTGACCGACTTGTCCGTCCACAGGCGCCCGTTGTCCAAGGTGGTCGAGTCGAAGTAGGCGGTCTGGTTGCTCGTGTCGGGGTCTGCCACCTTGCCGTACGTGCTCGCGTAGGCAGCCGATGGCAGCGTGATGAAGAAAGACGCCAAAAGCAGGGCAAAGGCGAGAATCACATACATATAGCTGCTTGATCTTCTTGGTTGTTCCATTTGAAGCCTCCCGGTGTTGCGTTGTTGATCGTTTAAGCTGCGTTCATGATCGTTATGGGGAAAGTCGTTTCAAAACAGATCACGAGAATTCGCGTCTCATTTGGAATATTCAGTTTTACTGTTAATTTATTATAATTAATAATTATGCGGTTTTCCAGTAGCTGAGCGAGGGGAAACAAAAAGAAAACCACGATTTGCGCCAGGCATGATGAAAAGGGGCGCCTTTTCGGGCGCCCCTTGGAAGGGATGCTTGAACCGCCGGGCTGGAGCCTACTTGATGTACTTCTTGATCATGCCGACGCCGTATTCGGTCGCCTGGTAATAGATGTGCAGCTCATCCTTGTCGTCCAGGTCATAGTTCGACCGCTCGAGCAGGCCGTTCTTTTCCGCGGACATGAGGGATTCGGTCACATTGCGCTTCTTGAAGGCGCGGAAGCCCCCGTACTCGCCGCGTATCTCGTCCATCACCGCTTCGGCGTCGAAGGTCTTTCCGTTCTCGAACACTTTAAGGATCGCATAGTTCATCGGCCTCATCTCGCGGCCTCCTTCCTCTTTCTCTGGAAATAGGCGAGCGGGTTCACGGCGATCAGGAAGACGCCGACGACCATGACCACGGCAGCGACCCATTGGATGGGCAGGAGCGCGAAGCCGTCTTGGCCGAGCACCACGCCGAGCAGCAGCCAGCAGAAGAACGGCACCCAGAACGAGTAGGCGCCGTTGCACGCCATCGAGAGCGCGGCGCCGACCATCGACGTGCCCTTGTACCAGAAGGCGAAGGTGACCGCCGAACAGAGGCCGGACACCACGAAGAAGGCCATCGCCGGGCCGCTCGTGACGGCCGCGCCGACGAGTGTTGGCCAGAGCCCGATGTTTCCTGCGATGATGCACAGCGCCGGTATGGCGATGAACATCGTGACGAACCCGGAAACGGATTGGCGGATGGTGACGCTGACCTGGAAGTCGATCAGCGTGGTGCCGTACCCGCCGACCGAGCCTTCGAAGCCCCAGCCAAAGGCGGCGATGAGCGCGAACACGAGGCCGAGCAGGAAGTTCGGCGATACGTCGACCGAGGTGAAGGCCAGCGAGCCGATCATGCAGGTGGCGGAAAGGCAGATGAGGATGCCTACGGCCATGCGCAGGTTCAGCTTCGCCTTGAAGAGTATCCGGGCGATGATCGCGCCGATGGCCGGGCAGAGCGCGGATATCGTTGCGGCGATCGGGCCTGCCAGCTGCAAGGCGATGATGTAGGAGCTGTTGGCGATCGGCCCGCCGAGCAGCGCGCAGAAGATCATCACGAGCCCCGGCTTCGTCCGCAGCACCCGCAGGAAGTCGATGAACTTCCCCCGGGCGCCGGCGATGCCGGCCGCGAAAAGCGAGCTCACGATGTCGTTAATGCCGCTGCCGAGCATACCGAGCACGTAGATGATGACGAAGGCCGAAAGCATCGCCGTGTTGTCGCCGTACCAGTCTGCCCAAGGGCCGATAGACATGCCCTGGGTGATGCTTGCGGAAAACACCCCGTAGATCATGCCCGACGCGACTGCCAGTATGATGCCTTTCTTGAAGAACCGCCGGGTAAGGCTCTGCATCGCTGCTTGGGCCTCGGGTGAGGGGCTTGTGTTCATGTCGTTGTCCTCTTTCCTCGTTGGGCTCTATGCCCCAATGGTGCTGATGTAGTCGGCCATGGCCTTTTCCTGCTCGGGGTCGAGCAGGCTTTCCGGGGCCGAGGCGAGGATCTGTACGACCCTCTCATGGGCCTTGGCCGTGACGTCCTTTTCGCCGTCGGCCTCCCATTCCTCGATCAGGCGCCAGTCGGAGACGGTCGGGGCCCAGTAGTCGTGGAAGTGCTCAAGGGTGGAGTCGCTCGTGAGGAAGTCGGAGTTCGGCGCGGCAGCCATGAGGTCTTCCATGCCGAGCTGCTCCTCGTTAAAGGCCATGCCGTCCACCAGGTGGCGGACGCGCCCGACCAGTTCGTCGTCAAGAACGGTCTTCTCGAAGGAGCAGGTCATGAGGTTGGCGAGCGTGCCGACCGTCTGGCTGGTCAGGTTCGCCCCCGCCAAGGCCGTATAGAGGAAGCTCTGCATCGTCTCCATGCCGGCCTGGTAGTCGATGGCCTTCGACGAGGTGACGCCGGTCTGGGCCCGCGCCGGCAGATGGTAGAACTGCTTGACCATCTGGATGCTCGAGGCCAGCATGAGCGATGTGTCGGGGCTCGCGCACTCCCACGATGCGGTGCGCATGTAGCCATAGGTCAGCGAGGCAGAAAGGAGCACCGGCACGCCCGGGCGGATCAGTTGGGCGAGCACGAGGCCCGCCAGGTCCTCTGCGATGGTCAGGATGAGCGTCGAGGGCAGGAAGACCGGGCTCGTGATGCCCGACATCGGCGCCGACACGATGCAGATCGGCTGGTTGTGCTCTGCGTAGACATGGATGCCGTCGCAGGCGAACTCGGAATAGAAGTACGGCGAGTTCGGGCAGACGGCATGCCAGGTGAAGTAGTTGTCCTCGACCCATTTCTTGCCGAAGCCGGCCTCGAAGAGCCGAAAGATCTCTTCCTTCTTCTCGATGGTGTCAAGCTCCATCGGCGAGAGGACCGGCTTGTCGGAGGACTTCAGCGATTCGAACGTCGTCATGAGGCACTTCGTGCGCGGGTCGGTATCGTGCGGGCTGAACGGCGCGAACCCTGCGATATCGACGTTGTCGCAGGCCTGGTAGATCTTCTGCATGTCCGAGAAGTCCTTCAGGGTAGGCGAGCGGCGGCGCCCGTCGTAATCGCGGATGAACACCTCGCCGCCGGCCGGGTGGACCAGGATGCCTTCGCCCACCGTGACCGAGCGCTTCGGGTTCGGAGCCGCGAGGGTGAAGGTGCGGGGGACCTGGGCGACGCTTTTTTCCACGAGGCCCTTCGGGATGAAGACGGTGCTGCCCTCGGCCTTGCAGCCGTGGGCCTTGAAGACCTCGACGCTGGCATCCGACTCGAAGACGATGCCCTTCTTCTCGAGGATCTCGCAGGCCTTCTCGTGCACGGTCTGCATCTGGTCGTCGGTCAGTACCCTCAGCTGTCCTGCTACGTTCATGTCTTTCTCCTTTGTTTTTTGAAGGCTTTCATTGTTGTTGTGCCAAGCCCGGCTTGAGGCGTGTGCGGCAAGGCTGCATGACTGGTGCTTAAAGGCGGTTGCCCAATTCGCGTACCTCTTGCTCGTGCGCGATCAACCACCGGCAGGCGTCCGAAAAGTGCTGGCAGTAGAAGAGGTACTCGTACTGGTCGGCGCCCATATCGGCATGGACCGCGCCCTGCGCCCAGCCGTACACATAGATCGGGGCCTGCAGCATCGACTCGAAGAAGTACTTCCTCTCGATGGCGGTGAGTGGCGGGATCCGGCCGATGGCGGCACAGTTCTCGTTGTAGGCGCGGACGAACTGCTCGACGCGCTCCAAATTGACCACCCCGGGGTTCGCAAGGCCCCACGAGGCCAGCGTGTAGTGCATGCCGAGCGTGATGTCGAAGAGCCGCGAGTCGACCATGGCCATGTCGTAGTCGAAACTGCCCGAGATCGAGCCGTCTTCCCAGTACTTGAAATTGCCCGCATGGAAGTCGAGGTGGCAGGGGCATTGGAGCAGCTGACGGTAGCCTTCGGCGGGTATGGCCGCCCGCTTGCACCAGGCGGCATAGCTGGCATGGAAGGTGTCCATGTATTCGGTGAACTTGTTGTCCAGGCCGTTTTCCGCATAATAGGCGCGGTACTCTAAAAGGCGGCGGGGCAGGTCGGCGATCAGGTCGTTCACCTTCATGTCCTCGTTCGTGCCGAGGATGTTGTCGCCGCGTGCGCCCTGCGGGTCGAAGTCGAAGGTCGACGAATGGAACTGAGCCATGGTCTTGGCCGCGCTCTCGATCGTCGTGTCCTTGAGCGTGTCAAGGGTCCAGTTGGGCATCCAGTCGTAGGTCTGCCTGCCGCCGATGAAGCTGAAGACGGCGAAGAAGAAGTCATCGCAGCCTTCTTCCCACTCTATGGACTGGGTCACGTAGGTCTTGTTCTCCCGGGTGTCAATGGGGGCAGAGACGTACTCGTTGCCGTTCGCACGGGCATGCCGCAGCAGGCGGTGCTCGAAGGTAAGGGCCTCGAGCGTCTTCCCCTTGCGGTACTTGCGCACGACCCAGGTGCCCTTCTGGCCGTCCTTCTCGGTATAGATGCCGAAGGTGGTGTTCACGTAGCCGCCGAAGATCTGGTAGACCTCGAGCAGCCTCCCGATGTCGTAGCTCTTTTCGACGATCTCTTTGATGAGCTCGAAGTAGTACTGCTCACGCGACATTTCCGCGAGGCTTGCAAGCGTTGCGGCCGCTGCCCCCGCATCGAGCCCGAGCCTGCGAAGCATCAAGGGGGACGATGGCGTGTAGCGCTTCATGTCTTCTGTGGCCATCTCGACATAGTTACGGGTAATCAATTCTGGCTCCTTTCAGGCTTTACGTCTTTCCGGGGTTCGTTATTATGGTTACCGGCCCGCCAGCCGCTTTGCTGGCGGAAGGCCCGCGTTCACACTGTTTTGGAGGAAGTATACTAAATAAACCCATCCAGCTTCCTCAGAATAAGCGATGAAATGGGGCGGCGATGGGCAAGGGGGCGAACCAGCCTCCAAGCTGTGGGGAAGGGCTGTTATCACAGCAGGTCAATTGCGAAAAACGGGCAAAAAGTATAAATCGGTGCAGATTATGAAAACCGTCCATAAATCAAGGCAATGTCCAGAAAATCGGATACAGCAGCGCCCTGCGCCCCCGTTTTGGGACAAGCCTGCGCACCACGAGGGGAAAAGGGCGAAGGCCTGGGCCGTCGGTATAAAAAAGAGGGGTGCGCCTTGTCGTGTGGATTCTGCACGTCTTGTGGGCGGTTGCTTGATGGACTGAGTATAATAGAATCGTGGCAGCATACGTTTTCATACCTCCCCGACAAGGCTCGTGTCGGGGTATTTTTAAAACCTAGGGGAATGTTATCGTCATGAGGATGGAGAGATGGGTTCGTGAGTGAGAAAATTCTGGATATGAGGGAACTTGCCGACAAGGCCATGCAAGACCCGGAGGCCCTACAAGAACTGGTCGAAAGCCTGAGCGGCGCGTCGCGACGGGCCCGGCAGCAGAGCGCCACCTGCCTTGGGCTTATCGCGAAAGAGGGCCCGGCGCCTTTGGCACCGTACTGCGCCGCTTTCGTTGACGCGCTCAACCGCCCCGAGGCGCAGACGCGCTGGGAGTGCCTCGACATCTTGACGAAGCTCATCGATTTCGACTCTCGCTGCTGCGACAAGGCGGTCTCGGGGGCGGAGTCGGCCTTGTTCGACGAGGAGAGCGGCCCCGTGCGCCTGGCGGCCATGCGCTTCCTTTGCCGCCTGGCATCGACGACCGAGAACCGCTCCGAGAGGATATGGCCGCTGATCGACGAGGGCATCCAATGCTACCATGGCGACCTCGAGTTCCAGGACATGCTCATCGCGGTGCTCAATTTCTCGCAAGGCAAGCTCGCAGACTCAGTGAAGGAGGCGCTGTCCGCCCGTATGGCCTTTGACGCGGAAAATGCCAAAGGCGCCTTGAAGCGCTACGCCAACCAGATCATCGACAACGTGTCGTAACCAGGGCAGGAAAGCCCGCCGCAACAACGGATTGAAGGAGGCCAAAATGGCGAAGCATACCGTTACATTGATACCAGGGGACGGGATAGGCCCCGAGATCACCGCTGTGATGTGCAAGGTGGTGGAAGCGGCCGGCGTCGATATCGCATGGGAGGTCGCAGATGCCGGCGCCCACCTGATGGACGAGTACGGCACGCCCTTGCCCGAATACGTCATCGATTCGATCAAGAAGAACAAGGTCGCGATCAAAGGCCCGGTCACCACGCCGGTCGGCACGGGGTTCCGCAGCGTGAACGTGGCGCTGCGCAAGGAACTCGACCTCTACACGAACCTGCGTCCCGCGTTCTCGATGCCGGGCACCGGCGCGCGCTATAGCGACGTCGACCTCGTGATCGTGCGCGAGAACACCGAAGACCTCTATGCGGGCATCGAGTTCGAAGAGGGGAGCGACGGTGCGGCAGGGCTTATCGAGTACTGCAAACAGGCCGGCGCCGGCACGATACGCCCTGATTCCGGCATCTCGGTCAAGCCGATCTCTATTATGGGGTCCGAGCGCATCGTGCGCTGGGCCTTCGAGTACGCGCTCGCGAACGGCCGTAAGAAGGTGACGGCCGTGCATAAGGCCAATATCCTGAAATACAGCGACGGGCTGTACCTGCGCGAGGCGCGCAAGGTCGCCGAAGAGTACGAGGGCCGCATCGAGTTCGAGGACCGCATCGTCGACGCGTGCTGCATGGGGCTCGTGCTGAACCCTGCCAGCTTCGACGTGCTCGTCCTGCCGAACCTCTACGGCGACATCGTGAGCGACTTGTGCGCCGGGCTGATCGGCGGCCTCGGGATCGCCCCGGGGGCGAACATCGGCACCGAGCATGCCGTGTTCGAGCCCGTGCATGGCTCGGCGCCCATCCATGCGGGCAAGAATGTCGCGAACCCGACGGCAGAGATACTTTCCGCCGTCTTGATGCTGAACCATATCGGGGAAGCCGATGCGGCACGGCGCGTCCTTGCGGCGGTGCGGGAGGTGCTCTCTGAGGGCACGGATGTGACCTACGACATCAAGCGCACCCTCACCGGATCCACCGACGGGTCGGTCGGCACCGAGGAATACGGGCAGGCCATCATCGCGAAACTGTAGGCAGAGGAAGCAGGCTTCGCCGAAGGGCGCAACGGGCGCCTGGCAAAGTGGACGGCTGATAAGCGAGTGCGAAAGCACAGGGAAGGAAACTGATGCTTGAAGGAAACGGTGGGCCGAGCGGGGTGCTTCGGGCCGGAGGGAAGGAATACCGCTACATTCCGATAGGCTCTGTGGAAGGCGCCGAAAAACTGCCTTATTCTTTGAAGGTCGTGCTTGAGAATGTCATGCGGCATGCGGCTGATGAACAGGAGCGCTCGCGCTTCGTTACGGCTGTCATCGAGGCAGGCCTGGCGGGGCGCACGGGCGACGAGGTTTCCTACAGCCCCGCCCGGGTGCTTCTGCAAGACTTGACGGGCGTGCCCGTGTTCGTCGATTTCGCCGCCATGCGCCAGGCGATGGCCTCCTTGGGGGGCGACCCGGCAAAGGTGAACCCCCAGATCCCGTGCGACCTGGTCATCGACCATTCCATCATCGCCGATTTCTCGGGCGAGCAAGACGCCCTTGTGAAGAACCAAGGCATCGAGTTCGAGCGCAACCACGAGCGCTACTCCTTCTTGAAATGGGCGCAGGAATCCTTCGAGAACGTGCGGATCGTCCCTCCGAGCGGCGGCATCTGCCACCAGATCAACGTCGAGGAGTTTTCCCAGGTCGTCATCACCCGTGAGGCCGATGCGGAGGGCGAGCCCGCCCTCGCGTACTTCGACACGCTCGTCGGCACCGACAGCCACACGACGACGGCCAACGGCATCGGCGTGCTGAGCTGGGGCGTCGGCGGCATCGAGGCTGAGGCTGCCTCCCTTGGCCAGCCGATCACGACCTTGGTGCCGAAGGTTTTCGGCGTCAAGTTGACCGGTTCCCTGCCCGAAGGCGTTTCGGCCATGGATGTGGCGCTCGTGTTCGCGCAGGTGCTGCGTGCAAAAGGCGTCGTCGGGGCCTTTGTGGAATGCTTCGGGCCAGGCCTTGAATCGCTGAGCGCGCCGCAGCGCGTGTGCATCGCCAACATGACCCCTGAATACGGCAGCACCTGCGTGCTGTTCCCCATCGATGACAAGACGCTCGACTACCTGCGCCTGACGGGGCGCAGCGCCGAACAGGTGGCGCTTGTGGAGGCCTATGCCAAGGCGCAGGGCCTCTGGAGCGACCCTGTAGATGCGGGCCGCGTCTATGCCGAGGTGATCGAGCTCGACCTTGCGGCTATCGGGCAAAGCCTTGCCGGGCCGTCAAGGCCGCATGACCATATCGATCTCGACGAGGCGAAGGAACGCTTCAACGCCATCTGCCAGGAACGGGGGCTTGACCTCGAGCAACAGGTGAGTGTCGCGATAGACGGCGCAGAGTACGGCCTTTCCCATGGTGCGCTGGCCATCGCCGCCGTCACGAGCTGCACGACCGCGACCGACCCTGCCATGATGGTGGCCTGCGGGCTTTTAGCGCGCAACGCCGCGGCAGCCGGCCTTGCGGCAAAGCCCTGGGTGAAGCGCATCTTCGCCCCTGGGTCGCATGCGACCGAGCAGCTGCTCGAGCAGGCCGGGCTCGGCGACGGGCTGCGTGCCCTCGGGTTTTACAACTGCGGGTTCGGGTGCATGAGCTGCATCGGCAACTCAGGGCCGCTCCTT
>Ga0123357_10009125_pt1 | contig 12489 bp, 16 predicted proteins | sample TergutEmb28metaG_FD_89873 | JGI IMG/M metagenome (GOLD analysis project Ga0123357, IMG submission 89873) | Embiratermes neotenicus P4 segment gut microbial communities from Petit-Saut dam, French Guiana - Emb289 P4 | ecosystem: Host-associated > Arthropoda: Insects > Digestive system > Gut ... | reverse complement strand
TCTCAACGGCCAGTATTTCGGGGATATGTTCACGAATCTCCAGAACACTTTTGAAGGGATCAACGACAGGCTTTCAGAAAACCGTAATGAGATTCGGGAGTTGTCCTACAGAACGCAAATGGATGAATAAGTGCCAAAAACGCTTGGTATCATAACTGAATATGACCCTTACCACAAAGGGCACGCTTACTTTCTGGAGGAAGCAAAGAAACTTACAGGAGCAGACCGGACTATAGCCGTCATGAGCGGCTCTTTTGTCCAGCGCGGCGAACCCGCGATGCTGGACAAATATTTCCGCGCCGAAGCCGCGGTACGAAACGGCGTAGACCTTGTAATAGAGCTGCCGTTTGCGTACGGGGCGACAGGCCCTGAAAACTTCGCAAGAGGCGGCATCCGCATCCTTTCGGGGATCGGCGTCGTTGACGCTTTGGCCTTCGGAAGCGAAAGCGCCTCTATTGAGCCGATGAAAGACCTTGCGCAGGCGCTTGCCCTCGAAAGCCCGTCGCTGTCAAAAAAGATAACACAGGAACTTGCTAAGGGTATCGCTTTCCCTGCCGCGCGCCACGCCGCCGTCAGGGACGAGCTCGGCGAAGAAGCCGCGGATATGCTTATCAAACCAAACGACATCCTCGCGATCGAATACCTGAAACAGCTCTATCTGATTGAAGCCGAAACGACCAGGCGGGGTTTGATTTGTTTCCATCCGGGGCCAGGGGCGAAAGGCGAGCCGCTTCTGAACGCGGTTTTCGCCGTAAAGCGCAAGGGTCCGTCGCCGGACGGTATAGACTCCGAGGTAGGCTTTGCCGGGGCCGGCGCGATCAGGCGGCTGCTCAGGGAAGGGCGGCTTGGCGAAGCGTTCGCGTTCATGACCGACCAAACGACCGAGCTGATCCAGCACCGTATCCACGAGTACCAACCGGAAATCTCGGTCTGGGAAATGCGGACGGAACACGATCTCAGAATAGACATGAGCTTTTGCAGCAGGACAGGGTGCCTTGGCATGGTATTCCCGGAAGCGATCTACGCGCCATTCCAGTATGCCTCGCTTTCTATGGGCCCGAGGGCGTCGTCGGCGATCTATACCGCCGCGGAAGGCGTCGAAAACCGTCTTTTCGAAGGCGCGATGCGCGCGAAAAATTATCATGAACTTTTGACCCTCGTCAAGAGCAAACGCTTCACCGAATCGAGGATCCGCCGCCTGGTGCTGCATACGACGCTCAGGCTGTCGAAGGCCGATATGAGGCGCGCCATGAGCGAAAGAATATGCGCGAAGATACTCGCCTTCAACGACAAAGGCGCGGAGATACTGAAAGAGCTGCGCGAAACAGACGCGGCGGCGCGCAAAGTCGTCCTCTACCAGAACATGCGCGTGCAGGAGGACGAGCTCTCACTGTCCCCGGCGATGATCGAACTGTCGGTCCGCGCCGACAAGCTGTATCAGATGATTGTCGATGGCAACCTGACAAATTACCGCTACAGCCCCGAACCGGTGATTGTATAAACAGCCAACCTTTAGTATAATCAATACTTGCATTGCATGCGGAGAAGTAGCGAAGTGGTCGGAACGCGGCGCACTCGAAATGCGTTTACGGGGTGACTCGTACGTGGGTTCGAATCCCACCTTCTCCGCCAAAGATTCTTAAAAATCGCGATAATTTAACCGAAGGCGAACGACAGGTGTCCTGCAAAGGTTCTTGGCGATTAGCAAAAACTACCTAAAAATGATTTGGTATGCTCGAGTAAAAAGTTTTTATTTACCCAATATAAAAAGTCAATCCCGTGATTGCCTTGAAAAAAGCAAAAAGGCTGTTATATAATAAGCCATAGGAAAACATTGGCAAATACAGGCCATGCCTGTAGAATGAGGTGTTTTGATGGAATGTATTTTTTGTAAAATCGCAAGCGGGGAGATATCCTCAGACGTAGTGTACGAAGATGACCGGGTTCTGTGCTTCAGGGATCTGAATCCACAGGCACCTGTGCATGTACTGATAATACCGAAGGAGCACATCGCTTCGCTCGATGAGGTGGATGATACGGACGCGCACAAAGAACTGCTTGGATATCTGATGTCGAGAGTGCCTGTGATCGCCGGACAGCTTGGGCTGTCGGACGGCTATCGCTTGGTAAGTAACTGCGGCAGGGACGGCCAGCAGACCGTCGGGCACCTGCATTTTCATTTGCTTGGCGGCAGGCAGATGGAATGGCCTCCGGGATAGAAAGATGGCTTTCATGGACAGAATATCTCAATTGGGAAGCATCATAAGCGTACTGTTGGCGGAAGGCTCTTCTATCTGGACGCTTATTTTCATGACGCTGTTCGTGGTCGCGCTTGCTTTCTTCTTCCGCGGCATATATATCTATTCCAGAAGATCCGTTGAGAGCTCATACTTCATGGTTTTCTGCGTGCCGATCTGCGTCTGGGCATTTCTTATCGCGGTCGGGCCTGCGCTTGGCCTCGGTGACGCGCCGGGGACGATTGGCTACACGGCGGTTTTTGCGGCTAATACGCTGATTCCAGCGTTTATGATGTTCCATATATGGAGCCAGGTATCCTACAAGCCGATAACCGCGGGGTCGAGGGCTTTCTGGCTTATCGTTCCGATTGCCCTGATAGCTTTTGTTGTGCTGGACCTGTACGACTATCTTACAATCGATTTCAATTTTGTTTTGTACGGCAGGGCGTCCCTGATCGTGTTTATATCAAACGTATACCTGATGGTCGTGCTGATGAAGTCGTATTTGCTTTGCTTCAATGTTTTGTACCAGATGCCGAAGCATATGCGAAGATCGGCCTATCTGATGCTGTACGCGATCACCTCGATACTTCTGGCAAACGTGATCACATGGTATTTTACATTCCAAAATTATCTGCAGGAAGTCATCCTCGCCATCGTGTATATCATGGCTTTGAGCGTTTTTCACAAGGCGTTCTTCATTACGAACTCTTCAAATGTGATCGTCACGTCGAGGGAGTTTGTTTTTTCAAACCTTTCAACCATAGTTTTTTCAATCAGCCTGAAGGGCAATATCCTTGACTGGAACAAAAAGGACAAGGACGCGTGCCGCCCTCTGCCGGCGCCGAAATACAAGGAGCCGTATGCCAGGTACCGCAAACGCATCCTTGAGGAATGCAACGCGACAATATCCCCGCATGATGAAAACATACTGAATATCGTCGATGGCGACAGGGAATACAGCTTCATGTTTACGTGGCATGAGATAAGCTTTCTTGGGCGGAAATTCGGGTATCTTGTTGAAATCGCGGAAGTGACGAAGAGCTACGAGAAGCTGAGGTATATAGAGGAAATCGCGTATTATGATACGCTGACCTCACTTCGCAACAGGAACGCGTATATGGAAAAAGTCAGTGAACTGACCGAAAAGGAAATGCCGCTTCTCGTGATCATCGGCGATGTCAACAACCTGAAAAAAACAAATGACATACGCGGCCATCTGTACGGGGACAAACTGCTTCTGACGATAACCGACGCCGTCAGAAAGAACGCGCCGGAAAGCGCGTTCGTGGCAAGGATAGGCGGCGACGAGCTTGTATTACTCGTGCCGAACTCAAGCGAAAACGACGCGAGGGCATTCATCGACAATGTTACGAAAATGCTGAACGCGATAAGCGATACAGAAATCGGCACGCCCTCTATTTCCTGGGGCTATTCAATGATGTATAATATATCAGACAATTATAATGACATTTTTCGCGCCGCGGATGCTATTATGTATCAGGAGAAAAAGCAGGCGCGCGAAGTCAGTATCAGCGGCGTAGTGCCGAAGTAAAAAGGAGGGGCATACATTATGTCAGTAGCGGTTGTTGTTGAACACAAAATCAAAGAAGGGCAGCTTGGGGCGTATGTGGATTATATGAAAGAAATGATCGCGCTCACAAAACAGGAGGACGGCTGTATCGCGTACGACCTGTATGAAGGAATTGACGAACCGGGCAAGTGCATCATGGTCGAGCTGTGGGAAAGCAAGGAAAAGCTGGACGTCCATATGCAGACCGAACATTTCCAGAAGTTTGTTCCCGGAGGGGCGGCGTTCCAGGATGCCCCGTCGGTTATAAATATTTATCAAAAATTGTAGTTTAATATACAAAAGGAGGGGGAACCATGCCGGAAAATTATGTGGCTACGGCCGACGATGATTTTAGAGAAGAAAAGAAAAAGAGCCGCAAAAGAAAGACAGTACTGTTCAATATAATTGTAATAGTCGTGGTCGTTCTTGCGTCGTTGCTGCTGACAGTCCTTTTCGTTTCCGATTTTCATACGCTCGGCGATTTGTTCAACTATATCGGGCAGCAATTGTAAGGCCGCAAACATCGGCTAAACATTGGGCGCAAACATAGCTTGCGCTATTGCGAAAGTTGCTGTAATATTTAAAAACACGTTATCGCTCGTTGGTTGCAAAGAGGAGGTGACAAAGGTATGGCACAGGTAATAGTACGTGAAAACGAGAGCCTTGAAAGCGCATTGAAGCGTTTCAAGCGGTCTTGCGCCAGAGACGGCGTTATGTCCGAATTGCGTAAACGTGAGCATTACGAAAAGCCCAGCGTACGGCGTAAGAAAAAGTCTGAAGCGGCGCGAAAAAAAGCCCGCAAGTTTTAGCTGACACAGGAACGGGAACACCCCGTTCCTTTTTTATACATAGACGGCAAAGCAATCCGGTTGTATACTAAAAGCGTGGAAAATGATGTAAAGGAAATAATTCGCATCCCGCTCACTGATCCGGGAAACGCCGGCCTTCTTTTCGGAACACATGACGTAAATCTTAAGCGGATTGAAGAAGCCTTCGAAACCGATATCATAATGCGCCGTGATGAACTTGTCGTGACAGGCAAGCTGGCGCCGAAAGCGGCTGGCGTGATTGAGGATCTGCTTTGGATCCTTGAAAGCGGGGAGCCTGTCGACGAGCAGAAACTGGAATATGTGATCCATCTGAACCGTGAGGGCGGCTCGTACCGCACGAGCGGGGCAAACAATGATGTGGTCGCGTTCACACACAGGGGCAAGCCGATCAAGGCAAAGACACGTGGGCAGGCTGTATATATTGAAGCGATAAGGTCGCACGACATCGTGTTCGGCATCGGGCCGGCGGGGACGGGGAAAACCTACCTTGCCGTGGCCATGGCCGTGGCGGAATTCAAGGCGAGGAGCGTCGAAAAAATCATTCTCGCAAGGCCGGCGGTCGAAGCCGGGGAACGGCTTGGCTTCCTTCCGGGCGACCTTCAGGAAAAAGTTGACCCGTATCTCAGGCCCCTGTATGACGCCCTTTACGAAATCATGGGACGTGATACCGCGATCCGCCTGAAGGAAAAGGAAATAATAGAGGTCGTCCCTCTCGCGTATATGCGCGGGCGCACGCTGGACAACGCCTTTATCATACTGGACGAAGCCCAGAACACGACGCGTGAGCAGATGAAGATGTTCCTTACGCGGATGGGATTTGGCTCAAGGGTCGTGGTCACCGGCGACGTGACGCAGATTGACCTGCCGGAAGGAAAACTCTCCGGGCTCCTGCACGCGGAAAGAGTCCTTTCGGGCGTAGACGAGATCGTCTTTCATCACCTTCACGAAAGCGACGTCGTCCGACATACGCTTATCAAAAAAATCATCGGCGCGTATGAACGTTATGAGCGCCAGACGCAGGAAAAGCGCTGACCATGTTTATAGATACGGAAGACGAAAAGGCCTGCGGGAAAGCGTTGATGGCGTTGATGCACAGGGCCGCGGAGCTCGCCCTCGAGCGCGAGGGGATAGGCTCCGAAGCCTGTGAAGTGTCTTTGTCGTTTGTTTCACCTGACGAGATCCGGGAGATGAACAAACTATACCGCGGAAAAGACAGCGCAACCGACGTATTGTCGTTCCCGATGTACGAAAGCGCGGAAATGATACGGGCGGCAGTTGTGCAACCGGGACAACCCCGCAGATTCTCCGGTGCAAAACCAAGACAACCGCGTGACAGTAAAGCGTTGGAGCAGGTGGGTTTTGCAAGTCGAATCTGCGGGGCTGCCCCGGTTGCACAACCCCGGGGATTGCGCGCAATTTCCGCCTGTACATCATCGCCAATATTGCTTGGCGACGTCGTCATCTGCCGGGAAATTGCGGAAAAGCAGGCGGAGGAAATAGGGCAGAGCGCGGAGCGCGAGCTCTTGTACCTTTTCGTACACAGCGTGTTCCATCTGCTGGGGTACGACCATGAAAGCGAGGACGGCCGGCGCGCAATGCGCGAGGCGGAGGAAGAAGTTTTGCGGAAAGCTGAAACGGAGGAGACTGAGTGAAGAGCGGATTTATCAGTATAGTAGGCCGGCCGAATGTAGGGAAGTCGACGCTTCTCAACGCCATGCTCGGCGAAAAGATCGCCATCACATCGGGAAAACCGCAGACGACCAGGAACAGGATCAGAGGCATATATACCGAGCACGGGCCGGACGGCGGAGTGCAAATCGTCTTTATCGACACCCCGGGAATCGCAAGGCCAAGAAACAAACTCGGCGCGTATATGACGGATCAGGCGCTTTCGACATTTGATGAAGTAGACATGATAATGTATGTCGCGGATGAGCCGCTTGGGGAAAAAGGCGGCGACGCTTTCATACTCGGGCGCCTGAAGGACGCAAAGACCCAGGCCCTGCTCGTCATCAACAAAATGGATACGATGAGCCCTGAAGAATACCGTGAGACGTTTGAGTCTTACGACAAAACCGGCGTGTTCAAAACGATCGTAGGCATATCCGCCCTTAAAGGGCAAAACATCGACGTGCTTCTGGAAACGCTCAAATCCTGCGCGGAAGAAGGCCCGCAGTATTTCCCGGACGGCATTGTCACCGACCTTCCCGAGAGGTTTCTCGCCTGTGAGATCATCAGGGAAAAGATGCTGAACTACCTAAGGGATGAAGTCCCTCACGGCGTAGCGGTGGAAATCGAAAGCTATGAGGAGAAACCGAATATTACAAAGATTTCCGCAGTGATCCTGACGGAGCGGAAAACGCACAAAGGAATCATCATAGGCAAAGACGGACACACCCTGAAAGGCATCGGAAAAAGCGCGAGGACCGAAATAGAAGCGCTCCTCGGCGTCAGGGTCTTTCTTGAACTTTGGGTAAAAGTCCGCGAGAACTGGCGCGACGACGGCCGCGCGCTGTCGTCACTCGGATATCTGAAAGATTGATTAAGACATTTGAAGGCATTGTGATAAGGCAGACGAGGATCATGGGCGGTCAGCGTATGATACTTGTTTTTACGCGCGAGGAAGGCAAGATTTCGGCGGGCACGCATCTCTCCGAAAAGAGCAAAAGCGGCGCCGCGCTTGCCATCAGGCCATTTGCATACGGGCAATACCATATGACAGAAAAAAGCAGGGATGTGCGAAAGATTTCGTCCGCGGAAGCCATCGACGCCCACTATGCCCTCGGAGAGGACGCGGACCGGTTCGCGGACGCGTCATATATACTTGAATTCACGGACAAGGTTTTGCCCGAGGGTATCCCCGCGCCCGGCATCTTTGAGCTGCTGAAAGAATATCTTGATTTACTTGCGGCGCGGAAAAACGATTTCCGCCTGCTTACGATCTCGTATATGATAAAAGTAATGCAGGAACTCGGCGTATTTCCGGACTCGGATTCTCTGAAATTCGGCGAGTTGCTATCAGATTTGAATGATGATATATTGGATGTGCTGACGTTTATCGAAACGCAGCCGCTAAAACGTATGGAGACCCTGACACTGGACGGTGAAAAGGAAAGCGCGATATTTGTTTTGATAAAGGAATTTGCGCAAAAATACCTGGATCTGGGCAGCATAAAAAGCGAGCGTTTGTTCGCGTAGGGGATACGGAAAATTATATAATAAATAAGATAATGGAGGAGAGAATCATGGAAATTACCCTTGAAAAAATCGAACTCGTCAAGGACAGGACGGGAGTAAGCTATCGCGAGGCAAAAGAAGCGCTCGAAGCGACTGACGGGAGCGTCGTAGACGCCATCATCAAAATCGAGGACGAGATCAATGTGAAGGTTGGCGCAAAGATCTCCGACAATGGCGCGAAGGTTATTGAAAAGCTGAAGGAATATATCAAAAAAGGCAATGTCAGCAGGATCCAGGTCAAGAGGGATGATGAAATAGTCCTGAATATCCCGGTCACTGTCGGGGTAGTCGGCACAGTGCTCGCCCCGTGGCTGACCGTCATCGGCTCGATAGTCGCCCTCGGCGTGAAGTGCGATATCGTGATCGTGAAAGAGGACGGCACGGTAGTGGATCTTTCAGGCAAGGTGAACGACGCTTTTGACGACATCAAGGAAAAAACCACGGAAACGGCCGGCGCTGTGCGCAGCAAGGTCGCAGACGCGACGAGCGCGGTGCAGGAAAAGACCGATATGGCAAAGAGCAATATCGGGGATATCAAGGATATCGTAAAAGACGCGGCGCAGGATATCAAGGAAACGATTTCATCAGGCAAGGGGGACGATGAGGATCCGCCGCAGGAACAATAAAGAGAGGTAATATGTCAAAAGAAACAACGCCCGGCGACCGCAAGGTCACAATGGACAAAATCGTAGCGCTTTGCAAGAGCCGGGGTTTCATTTATCCCGGCTCAGAGATATATGGCGGGCTTGCAAATTCATGGGATTACGGCCCGCTTGGAGTAGAGCTGAAAAACAATATCAAACGCGCCTGGTGGCGGAAATTTGTACAGGAAAACCCATACAATGTCGGGGTCGATACCGCCATACTGATGAACAGGGAAGTCTGGGTGGCGTCAGGCCACGCCGCGGGGTTTGCCGACCCGCTGGTCGACTGCCGGAATTGCAAGGAGCGGTTCCGCGCGGATCAGCTGATAGAGGCTTTTTTTGAAGAAAAAGGGGAGAAGCCTGACCGCCCGATCGACGCCTGGTCGAATGATGAGATGGGAGCGTTTCTCGAAGAAAGAAGCGTCCCTTGCCCTTCGTGCGGCAAAAGCAATTTCACGGCTATCCGCCAGTTCAACCTGATGTTCAAGACGCATGCGGGTGTAACCGAGGAGTCGAAGAATGAAATCTTCCTCCGCCCTGAAACGGCGCAGGGTATTTTCATCGAGTTCAAAAACGTACAGAGGACAAGCCGCAGGAAACTGCCTTTCGGGATCGCCCAGGTAGGGAAATCTTTCCGGAATGAAATCACGCCGGGAAACTTTATCTTCAGGACCCGTGAGTTCGAGCAGATGGAGCTGGAGTTTTTCTGCCGGCCCGGAGAGGATCTCGAGTGGTTTGCGTACTGGAAAAATTACTGCCATAAATTTCTTCTGGCATTGGGTTTGAAAGAAGAAAATATACGCCTGCGCGACCACGCCGCGGAGGAACTTTCGCACTACAGCAACGCGACGACGGATATCGAATTCCTGTTCCCGTTTGGCTGGGGCGAACTTTGGGGTATTGCGGACCGGACTGATTTCGACCTGAGGAGCCACATGGACCACTCCGGCGAGGACCTTTCATACCGCGACCCGGACACAAACGAGAAGTTTGTCCCTTATTGCATAGAGCCTTCTCTTGGGGCCGACAGGATATTGCTTGCGTTTCTGGCGGATGCCTATGACGAGGAAGGCCTTGAAGGGAATGAAAAAGCCACTGACGACGTCAGGACGGTTTTGCGGCTGCACCCGGCGCTGGCGCCTTACAAAGCGTCGATCCTGCCGCTGACAAAAAAACAAAACGAGATGGCGGAGGGGCTGTTCGCCGATTTGTCAAAGCATTTCATGGTCAATTTCGACGCGTCAGGCAATATCGGAAAACGCTACCGCCGCGAGGACGAGGCCGGTACGCCATTCTGCATCACTGTGGATTTCGATACCGAGGCTGACAATACGGTGACCGTGCGTGACCGCGACACTATGGAACAGATAAGGCTCAAAATAGACGAACTGCGGCCTTTCCTTGAGGAGAAAACGGCCATTGGGACTGTTTGACCTGAAAATACTTCTTGTCCTGATCCTGTGCGTCCCGGTGGTTTTGCTCGGCATCAAGCTTGCGGGGTCCCTTACGGACGCGGCGTTGGCTGGCAAGAAAAGAAGTTCCGGCAAAAAAAAGCGGAAAGACGATGCCTCGTAAGCGCGGAAAATTTATTACGTTTGAAGGCGGGGACGGCTGCGGGAAGTCGACACAGATCGGGCTTGCGGCCGAGTGGCTGAAAAAATCGGGATTTGATTTTGTATTGACCCGCGAACCCGGAGGGACGCCGATCGGAGAGGGCATCAGAGAAATCTTGCTTGACCCGGACAACGATGAGATGACGGATATGACCGAGATGCTGCTCTACGCGGCGGCGCGGGCGCAGCTTGCGCGCGAGGTCATAGAACCGGCCCTCGCGGAAGGAAAACATGTCATATGTGACAGATGGGCAGACTCCTCGATCGTCTACCAGGGGGAAGCGAAGGGCCTCGGAGAAATTGTCCGCCGGGTAAATACGATTGCCGCGGGGGATTTGTTTTCGCCCGACGGGACCATCCTGCTTGACCTTGACCCCGACGAGGCGCTATCACGCGCCGCCCGCGAGTCAGGCGGGGACCGCATGGAAGCGCTGGGGATCGAATACCAAAAGAAGGTACGCGCCGCGTATCTCAGGCTTGCTGAAGAAGAAAAACCGCGAATCAGGGTAGTGGATTCCATCGGCAGCATAGAGGAAGTGCATGGCCGAATTGTCACGGTATTGTCTGAGATGCTTTCCGCAGAGGGCGGCAATGGCTGAGCTTGCGCACGCGATCCTGATCGAGGGCGGAAGCGAGGCTTCCCGCATGGCAAAAGCCGTGGAAATCCTTACAAAGCGGTTTGCGGACGATCCCGCGGCGGAGCTAAAACTGAAAGAAGGCGTGTTTGAGGATTTACTTGTCCTTGAAAGAGAGGGCGGCCCCGGATTTGAAGAAAACGAGGAAAAACCCGGCGAACGGAGCGCGGTCATTACAAAGGATTTGATCGAAAATATACTGATCCCGTTCATTAAGCAAAAACCGTTCGCGTCCACCGGGCGGGCCTGTATCATCCCGAATGGCGAAAGGATGAACGAAACCGCGCAAAACAAACTACTCAAAACGCTCGAGGAACCCACGGCCGGATATGTAATAATAATTATGACAGAAAACGCCGAGGGGCTTTTGCAGACCGTAAGGTCACGCTGTATGCGCGTATGGATGGGATACGACAAGGCTGAGTACAGGGCGCTGAACGACGATGTGAAGCGGCTGGCTTCAATTCTGATATACGGGAAAGGGCCGCTGGCGGAGGCAAACGCGCTTATGTCCGCTTACGAAGGGTCGCGTGAGGAAGCGGCGGCGTTCCTTTGCGCCTTTCAGCTTTTTTTGAGAGGGATGTCGGTCGGCAGGCATTCCCCCGGCCTTATAGAAGGGGATGACGCGTACCCGCGGCAGCTTCGCGAAAACGCGGGGAAAGTACAGGGGATACACGCGGATTTGATGAGAAACGGCGTAATGTTGGCGGAAACAGCGCAAAACAGAATAGAACAAGGCCGCCGTATCAGGTATACTCTTAGGGGTATGGCTCTGCAAATACGGCAGGGCGAGGGTCACCGGGGAGGAAATTGATGAAGAACGTTGTAGCGGTAAAATTCAGGACTTCGCAGAAGCACTATTATTTTGATCCGAGCGGCCTCGAAATAAAACACGGCGACAATGTGATCGTAGAGACGTCGCGCGGCATGGAGCTCGGTATTGTCAGAAGCGGTTTGCTCGAAGTCAGCGAAAAAGAGTTTGGCAGGAACGTCAAGCCTGTCATCAGGATAGCTACGCAGGAGGATATTCAAAACGAGAAGGCCAATCTGCAGAAGCGGAATGAAGCCGTGCGTATTTGCAAACAAAAAATCGGAGAATACAATCTTGATATGAAGTTGATAGACGCGGAATATACCTTTGACAATTCAAAACTGATCTTTTACTTTACCGCCGAAAACCGCGTGGATTTCCGCGATCTCGTAAAAGACCTGGCAGGGCAGTTCCATATAAGGATCGAGCTCAGACAGGTCGGCGTCAGGGACGAAACGAGGATCCTTGGCGGATTTGGGACTTGCGGCCGTGAATTGTGCTGCAAGGGCTGGCTGACAGATTTTGAGCCGGTATCGATCAAAATGGCAAAGGTGCAAAACCTTTCCCTCAACCCCGGCAAGATTTCCGGGTGCTGCGGGCGCCTGATGTGCTGCCTGAAATTTGAAAACGATATTTATATCGAGCTGAAGGAAGGCCTGCCGGATCCAGGGGAAATCGTGGATACAGAAAACGGCCCCGCCAAGGTTTACGACGTGAATATCTTCAAAGGCACCGTACGCGTCAGGTATATCGAGGAAGAGCGTACGCAAAATTCACCCGAAAAACTCGGCACGGAAATATTCGAATTCCAGAAATCAGAAATCCAGCGGCGCGGAAAAGGCGGCAAGGCTAAATCAGGGGGCGAGAAGCGCCAACCCAAAAAAGCTGATAACTGAATCCGCGGTTTTG
>Ga0123357_10009124_pt1 | contig 12489 bp, 9 predicted proteins | sample TergutEmb28metaG_FD_89873 | JGI IMG/M metagenome (GOLD analysis project Ga0123357, IMG submission 89873) | Embiratermes neotenicus P4 segment gut microbial communities from Petit-Saut dam, French Guiana - Emb289 P4 | ecosystem: Host-associated > Arthropoda: Insects > Digestive system > Gut ... | reverse complement strand
TTATTTTTTTTTTTTTTTTTTTTTTTTTTGTTTTTTTTTTTTTTTTTGTATTTGAATTATTCTCTCTCTCTCTCTCTCTCTCGCCCTTTTTTGCTTGTATGTTTGTGTGAATTGTCTTCTGATTTTGTGTTTAAGACCTACTCTCATATACCAAAGTATGAGTACAACTGATGGATGTGTGTATTTGAGAATCTTCTGTTTATTGTACATAATACAAAGGAAAAGTGGGGCAGGATGTGTAATCAATTGTTCAAGAAACAATCTCACCACAACATATACAGTTGGAAGATTCTGGTAAATTTGGAGTGTGTGTGTGTATGCATGTATGTATGTGTGTGTGTATATATATATGTATGTGTATGTATGTGCATGTATGTATGTATTTAAGAGCTTATGTCCAGTATCTACCAAGGAGTGGTGGTGGTCCAAGTAGTAGTAGCAGCAGGATTACATGTGTGACACCTGCAGTGGCTATTTGCACCTGTGCAAGAACTATTTCTCCATAATGTTATACACAAAGTAATATGCGTACTATGTGAGATTTCAAATTTCCATGGCATTGATTTGGAGAATTTTTTTCTTTTAGGAAGTTACAGTGTGCAGCAGGTAATTTACCTTATCACAACAATAGTTATAACTTACCAACCCTTGGAGATGAAGGTGCTGTGTTTCTTGGAAATGTCAAACTACATTAAAATACGTGCTGCACAGTGTGCCACACCAGAAGACCAGAATCCTCAAGATGTGCAATACAAAGAACTTAAATTAACAAGAAAAGTACAATGAACATGTAATAGGGATTACTGTTCAGGGAGTTTGTACCTAAAGTAGGGTTCAATTTGATGTTAAGGAATAATTCAGATAGACTTTGCAAGTTCTCTGTCTTATGTAAGGCTGAAAGACTGGGCAACTGGTTCCAGTCATCACTGAGAATGTTGCCTGCAGTTCATGAATATTAAAATGTCAGTGTTCATTGTTATACAACAGATGCAGTTATGACAACAGAACAAGATGTGAAACGTAGTCATGTGTGAATCAAATGCCCAGTGTGTAGGAATATTGGAATTGCTTCTGTCCATATGGATCAGAAATTTACTCTCAGAAGATACACAGTGGGTTTCCTGTCCCTCAATTTGTTGTTCTGTGCACTGATTCACTTATCACACCAATCTGAGAAAATAATGCACTGATGGTATGTATCTACATCATCGCTGAAAACTCAGTAAGTAGTTGGACATTGATTTACAGTGTGCTCTTAACCACAATGTTTGCAGCTTTGTTGTGTAGACTTGACATGAAGCAGAAAACAATTTGGTATCCTACAGATGTAGTGATAATACTTGATTCTGTATTTTCTGAACCAAAGGATGATGAGAGCTGTAGTTTAGCAGTATGTGAACAGAGTTGCTATGAATCAGATCCTGATATACTGTAGAAACCAGTAATGCTCTGCAGTTTAGATCTGATATCAAGAAGAATACAATTTGGTATCCTGCCAGATGAAGTGACAGTACTTGATGTTGTATTTTTAGAACCACAGAATAATGAATGCTTTGCAGTTTAAATCTGGTGACACTGTCATTATTTATATATGTGAAGTGCAAAACAGGGGCCCATCAGCATACACAAATGTGTAATATGCATAAATGACCAACATTTATTGGCAGACGTGATGATATGGGCAAGCTGAAATTAAGTTCTTTCCATAGCTGATGAGACAAGTATCCTGCATAGGTAGTGTCAGGAGCTGAGGTGACATAGTAGGGTATCTCTAAAGTGCAGTTCATGGAGGTTCACATCCAGTGAAATAGAGAGTTACTGAAACACACAGCTACAGGTCACAAGACCATAATGTGTGTCTTATACTTATGATGATGGCTAGGTCTGGAACACACACCACAAGATGGGTGCCTGGGTTGTAAGATCAGCTAGGTTGCATAGTAATAAACTCCATCTCATGCTTTTACATACATACTTCCAAGGTCAGTAGTGCAGAAAGTTCCAGTGGTAAGGTGAATGTGAGTACTGTTCACAGTATTTACAATGTAAAATGTGCTTTCTGAAGCTGAGCCATACAACAAGCTTTTGTAATCAATTTTAGAGAAGATGAAGGATTGATACATGTGGGGCATCACTGTTCTACATCGCATGTGACTTTGTAAATCTGTTAATTAGTGTACTGTATAATTTTGTTAGAGTGAAATGCCTTGTTTGCCCAAAATATGAAACTTGCAGTGCCATATAGCTTGAACTAGCAATATATGAATTCTGTAGAAACAGGCTGCTAGTGTGCTTTGCCTAAATGCAAGCTCACTGTGGAAGAGTAGAGTAATATAAATCTTGTACTAGAAATGGTTTCATATTCATTTACATGATTATGCCATAGTGCTTTTTGAGATTTGAGGTTCTTGCAGAAGCATTTCTTAAGATTCATACCTCCTGTGATATGATGCTGTGTCACTAGGTGAATGGTTGCTTACGTTCATTCAAAATATCAGGAACAACTCACCCAGTGACCTAAGGTCTTATTCCAGAAGACCTGAATCCAACTGAGTGTATTTTTGTAACATATTTACGTGTGCTGCAGGATTATAATGGATGGAGATATAAGCTTGCTATGTAGTATAACGAAATGAATGAGAAGGAATAAAAGTTAATCCACAACATCAGACTATAAATCCTATTAGAGAAGTTATATAAATAAAGGTTACAGTGGTGTGAATGTATGTTACACATGCATGACAATAAGATTTCCTCTGCCATCATAAAAAATAAAAGTAGTAAATTAGCAACCCCTGGGGAGGTCAGATGAGGAAAGATAAACAAATGGCAGAAGGAAGAAAGTGACTGTGTGTGAAGGAATCATTTGTGGAAGATTAGAAAAAATGGAAAAGGCTTTTTTGTAAAGCAACACACTCAGTGGATATGTTAGTGAATAATAATGATGCATAACACTCCTGTTCTGAGCCACTTTTATTAATTTCATTCCAATCACACTCACAGCTTCAGCCTCCTTGTAGGCAGCTGTCAGTTCTTCTCTCTCATTCTCCAAGCGACGCAACTCAATCTCCAGTTCATGGAGACGGCGGTTTAGGTCAGCCAGTTGGTTCCTTGCATCATGCAGGTCATCTGAAAAGAATAATAGTTAGTATGAAGGAGGTTTGCAAAATGAAGGCCACAGAGTTGTTTGTGAGAAGAACTGTAATTAAATCATGATGGTAAAACATGGTAATCAGGTCACACATACTATTTATAGATGCTATTTCCATTTTGATGTTTTACCCGTTGTACAATAAGATTAGCCACATACTCTTACAGTTAAAATCTGGGAAATACAAGAATTAGTTATGCACTTCATGTTGCATTTTGCATATAGAATACACACATAATGAATACTGTGGTATTATCAATTTTACAGTGGTACATCAGGTAGATAACAAGTTCACATTTTGGTAAGTAACTCACTGAAGATATCAAGATAGTTTGAAACCTGCCAGAGTTTCGATGGATTGTGTGTCACAGTATAATTTTAACATTAGTGAATTTGTAGGTTTTATTATGTGAAGTGTGTGGAACATTTCGATGTGTATTTAAAAGCATTGTGAAAGAATCATTTTTGAAATTGTGTAAGGCAACGACCATACCAGTACTCTTATAAGGGTGTGAGAATTGAACTAAATACCCCCCAACATGAAAGACAAATTGAGACAGTGGAGATGACACTTTTGGTGACAGGTGCAGGGTATATATTACATGACAATAAAATGTGAAAAAATAAGAGAAGAAATAAATGTACCAATTTAAATGAAATTACTGTAGACTGTAGACATAAGTGGACATGATTCTTATTTATACTGAATGATATGTGCATTTCCATTCCATATACTTAAATAGAAACACAGTAGAAGAATATATAGATGTCATCCTGGCATTGAGAAATAAGAAGCATACACACCAAATTGTATTCACATAATTACAGGTTCATGGTGCTGCTACTTACCTGAGAGCTTCTTGTTCTCCCTTGTTAGGGCATCCTTCTGTTCACGTGTCTTTTCCAGCTCATGAGTGATGCGCTGGATCTCAGTGATCTTGTTGCGCAAATCACGCTGAGATGTCTCATACAGGACAACAGTCTCATCCAGTCGTGTCTTGAGGTCAATGCTGACCTTCTCAAGGTGCTCAACACGTTTTTGCAGCTCACGGGCAGTGTTGTTAGCCTGTGGAATTTGAGAATTTTTTTTTTGAACATGTTCAGTTGATTTTTTTTTAATAAATTAGAAATTGTTAATACGATGTGATGGTAGTGTGATGTCATAATTCATGACTAATTTATATCTCAGTTTTATTACTTTGGACATGAAGTTACTTTGGAAATGTGGTGGAGGGGAATAGTATTCAACAACAATACAACAAGGGGCTCCCAGGAGTGTGTAAAAACTGAGAAGCTAATGAATGAAATCCAACATGTAATCAAGAAATAATATACTTCATGTTATGGCTCTAATTTGCAGTTAATTTTAAAATTCAAAGCTGTATGAGTATTCAAACCCGTCTTATGTGCTAGAACAATTTTAATTTTAAAGAATGAAAGTTACATAAGTAACTCTTCTTGTTGTATTGCACGTTTTTATTGCATGTGAATACCTTCTTACAGATATTTTAGACTCAATAATATGGTGTGCAAATTTAAAGGAAACCTTATTTTTTCAATTAGTACAGAACAAAATACTGACAGTAATAGAGTATAGGGAACTTAGGAATCAAAGTGTTCTTTTGAGATTTGAGGTGTTCACAGTGGTGTTGCTACAGATGTGTCCTCTTGAATGTAACCCTTCTCTATCATTGAGTAGTTCATGATGCTGTGAAAGATTACAGCGCATTCATTGCCAGCGTAAGGCAGTCAAGAAGAAGAATAAAATAATATATACTGCGCCCATAAAATTGTGATTTGGGGGTCACATACTCTATATGTTTTAATGATTAATTGTTATTTTCTAGCACAACAGGTTTATTTATCCTGCCCAGCAAAATTATTTATTTCAGACATAAATTATAATTATTTCTAATTTAATGGTGATAAAAAAATATAATGCTCTTATTTACTTTATAAGACTGTGCATAGTAGTGTCTTTCAATGCTCAGAATTACAAATTTTAAGAATCACACGGTGGACTGTGTGTTGTGTTTGTTTTCTGTTGTGTGTGACTGTGGGGGAAATTTCCCCATTGCATCTCAAATTATTTATGAGGCATCCAGGATGTATAGGTGCAATGGAAATACAACGGTGCAACGGAAATACGACAGTGCAATGGAAATACAACAATCTGTTTTATATTCATTCAGTATTTGACTTTCATTGACACATGGGCAGTTTCAAAAAAGTTCAATCATCCTACCTTTTGATTGATGCTGCGTTATCCAGCCTGTCAATGAAGAAATGCTAGGTAAATCAAGAATCATTGCACTGTGCAAGAATTGAACTAATTTGTCCAACTTTCAGTTGCAATCCTAATAGTCTCAATGGATTTGATTTAAAAAATTTTTAATTTGCACGCATAGTCGTTATTGTATTTTATGGTCATTTCTGTTTGACTGAGAATATGTTCACCAGAGAATAAGCTACCTTACTTGGCTAAAGTACTGGCACTATTAAGCAGTCGTTATTGAAAATATAAAGGATAATAATATAGTCTCTGTTACTGTACCTCACTCTCTGTCCCCACTATATGTGCTGGTTTTCTGTCCATTTCCATATGCCAGTTCTAATTGCAGAATATGGTTAACCTCCAGTTGGGGCAAGACTTGAACAATATACTGTTTAATATAAAGCCATGTTTATGACATGATGAGAGAGTTAGGGGAAAAGAATGTTCGAAGTGAATGGTATCTTGCTACTGCCATGCTTTTTCAAGAGAACAGCAGGTGTGGCCATGTAAATTTTGCATGAAATAATTTTCAGTTTACTTCATTGTATGTGTAGTAACCTACAGTGGCTGAAGGTGTATGTATGTTTAAAAATTATGAATAATATAGTAAAAAGCTGTACATACACTACACTGAAGTAGTCTACCCTAAGGGCATGAATGCAAGAAATGAATTGGAAATATGTGGTACACACTTTGAAACAGATCATGCAGTGAAAAGTATGCATAAAGTCATGTAGTTAGGTTTTTTTGGTGTCTGGGGTGAGTAGTCACAACATTCACCCCTAATACAAATTATGAGTTTGTAAAAAATCACAATATTTTTAGATTCCTTTTATTCGCCTCAATAATTTAATATGTACTGAGTGCAAAATTATAAAATTTTATTTTAGAATTATTCATTTTGCCATTTCTTGAACTATGCTGCCCAGGGCAGCTGTACCACTTGCCCTTTCCCACCCAGGGCTATGATGCTGTATATATGTACAAACACACACACACATTAGCCCCTAAAGTAACCAACTTCCCTGGTGTAGGGGACCAGTAATAGTAGGGTATTGTAATACTCTAGATGTTTTGACTTACCTTCTCCAGATCAATGATGAGAACTTCAACCTCACTCTGAAGTCGAGACTTTTGCTTCTCCAGATTGTTAATCTTGACCAGCAGTGTCTCAATCTGCTCCTCCTGCTCCTGCAGGCGAGCAGTGTACTTGCGGCTACATTGTGAATTAAATATGTTCATTCTAAAACTCTGGCTGGTTCGTGACAGACTTAATCAGGCACCCATACCATACTGTACATGCATACACTCTCATTGCTTTTACACTTAATAACTCAGAGAAAAACAGTGTTTGTTACAATAGAATTTGATTTCCCAAAGACAATAAGCATGCAATTATCTATGTTAGAATTATTTCTATGGGATGATAATATTAAAATTACTCTTAGAAATAGAACCCGTGCAGCCCCATCCTGCTCACAGTAGATCCAGTGGTAGGATTTTGTGAGCATGGTAATGAAATTTAATGTTCCAGGAAGGGAAGGGGATTTCATGAATGAGTGACCCTTGGCTTCTCAAGAAGAATCCTGTTCCATGGATTAGTAATTTAACACCATTCCCAAAATAGTGAAAACTGTGCAGTCATGCTTGTGTTTGATGACAAAAGTTGAGGATTTCAAACATGATGAGCAATTCTCATGGAATTTTGTATGACAATTATGCTACCAGAAATTACTTCAATGTCACATTTATAATTATCGTTATCAAGTTGACATTTACCTGAAACACTGAAGTAAGAACACACTCCAGTCGGTGTATTATATGTACTAAAATGTGCGCTGTGATTATAAAATATTTGTAAAATAATGTTGTTTCTGTGGGGAGATAGCAATCATCATAAACAGAAAATTATAATATTGGAATAGCTTGACACATTATTATCATCTTCACTGAATGATAACAAATTATGAACCATTGAATGTACAACCTGGTATAATAGAACATAATGAATGTGTCAATAAATCTTATATAAATTTCTTTTTTTGAGGGGGTGGGGGTTGTCGAAACATACACATCGAAATAGTAAAAAGTGTAAAGAGTGCTGTAGTTCACTGTTCTGTGAAGTAAATAATTTTGTAAAGCAGTTGTCCTTTAGAAGTGGACTGTTGCTTATCTTACCAAGAAACGGAATCTGAAGGTTTGTTATCATGGTCACAGTACCCAACCACTACAAATGAGAAAGAAGACACTGTTCTGGGTCCATGTTCTTGTCCACAGTTGTTTGTGTTAGTATATTTTTTGTTATATTTAATTCTTCATATGTTCTGTTCTGGGAGTCATGCGCACAGGTAGAAGGTTAACATTAAAATGGATCTTACAAGAGCTAGGGTGTGAAACTGTGGACTAGATTGAAGTGGCTCATGTGAGGGTCCAATGGCATGACCAAAGGAAAAATGTCACCTGTTCAAGAAGACCCTGTGCCATGAAGCTATTTAACTACTGTTTATTTGTTTTATGTATTGTCTTACTGGTAAAGCTAAAAGAAAAGGCTGACTTGCTGAAGACAAGGAAAGTTTTTATAATTTTTCTGGCCCAGAGCAGAGCAGCAGATTTATAAATACACCACTTTTTACAGCAAAAGAACAGAATATATATGTAACCTATTCCCTGAATAATTTTATAACAATGTTTGAATTAGTTTTAAATATAGGTGAAATAATCCAAAGGGTGGATTTTACTGATTTTGAAACTGCAGCTCATGTAAACAGTAAAAGTCTAACATGCCATCCAAAATACTTAAAAATATAAGTAATGACTTTGATGACTAGACTGTTCATCTTTTTCCTTCGGTATCATAAACTTGATTTAACTGAAAGATGTTTTCAATGGACATGAATACTATGCTGAGAAATGTAATAATTCTGTTTTTGATACATATAAAATTACACAGAACCAAAAAACTCAGAACAAAATACTAGACCTTATTTTCAAAATTATTCATAAACTTTCAAGTATTTGAGTGTCTTACTTCTGCACTATTTGAATCTAAATAAACGGTTTATCTTTGTCCATTTGCATATTGGAGTAGTACTTACCGGATCTCCTCAACTTCCTCAGCACGTGCAGCAGCCTCACCTTCATACTTAGAGCGCCAGGTTTGCACCTCACCATTGGCACGGGTCAGCTGTCGCTCCAGGTCAAGGCGTGCCTCAGTTTCTTCCTCCAACTGTACACGCACTGATTCAAGCTCAATCTCCACCTGGTGCAAGCTTGCCTCCAGAGTTGTACGCCGCTGAAAAGATCATAACTATAATTACATGAATCCTGAAACTGCTTACTATCTGCCACCCAGCTCCAATTCTGTTTTATTTGTGTTTGTTATCTCATAATTAAGGTGGAGATTCAGAATAAAGGATGCTTAAATGACATATAGAGAATCAATTTTTTACTTTAACACAACACCCAGTGTGTTTGTTGCTAGTTGACAGTGACTGGATATTATGACCAAAACATCATATTCCACAAAAGTTTGTATGCACAGTACTGAATACTATACACATGATGAGATTAACTATGGATATTTGGTGTTAGAGGGCATTATATGTGTGAGAAGGAATTAGACACTTCTTATCTTTTTCAAGCTGGGTGCTTCTGAATCAACATCACACTTGACAAAAATTGAATATTACTGTAGTGTACCACTGTACAAGCAGAACTGCCATTCAGCCATTCCCACAAGTTAATGGCATAAATGAACTCTTTCACACTGCATTTTAAGGGATAATGTGATGTGTTATTTGTTGGAGACAATGTGGCATGTTTGCTGACATGGTGCGTATTGTTTAGAAAGTATCTACCACAATAGCTTCGTTTAAAGCCACATTCACGTACATTTGTAGACTTCATGTCAGAGTTTATTAATAAATGTTAGATTTGAAAGAATTTTATTACATATATCATCTGATTTTTTAATTTTGTCTGTGATAGGATTTTTTTTTTACCCTCTCATCATCCTCAAGCCTACGTCGGGCATCCTCAAGTTGTCCAGCAAGTTGGCTCTTCAGATAGGTGGAATTCTCCAAGTTCACCTTCAGGTCCTGCACTTCCTTGGTTAGCTCAAGATTTTCCTGGAACATTCAACACCTATACATCAGATATTAATGTTTAAACGCAGATGCCATTTAAGTGAGTAGCTTGATCCAAGTGTAGTGTAGTTGTGCTGTAGTTTTACACGGAGTCTAAACAAATTATTAAACTGGGGGACTGAACCAGAATTTTCTTCTTATAAATATTGATCCATATGAATATAATCTAGCCTCAACACACATTACACTACACTTCTTGCCTTTAGAGAATTTACTAGAGTTTAATTTAACAAAGAGATGTGTAAATTAAATTCATTGACATGAGGCAATGTCTTCCTTCATTGTTTTAGTCATGAATAATAATAATAATAATAATAATAATAATAATACGTGTTGTAAAGAGCAGGGTGTCAACAAGACACATGGGCAAAAGTACCCATACCAGTTGGAATTAAAATGATGTCTTATTCATACTTGATTCTGTATCATATCTATGGGCTCTTAAGCTGTACATGTAAGTCAGTGTAGGTCATTATGTAAAGTGTTTCTGAAACTAGATCAATCCAACAAAAATTTGTCATGTGCATTTAATATGAGGACTGCATACAAAATTTTATTAGAACTTATCAAATGCCAGGAATGTAACAGTTAATTTAGGCTCTTAATTTTATTTATTTATTTATTGTTTCTTTGATGCTGCCAGAATCTCAGGCATTATGGCATAGAAGGATGAAATGAATAATAATTTGAAAAGGAATCAAAAGGAAACAATGGCCTAATTTGAGACACTATCCTGGCATTTGCCTGGAGGGGCTGAGGAAAATCATGAAACGTTTCAGTCCTGGTCGAAATTCGAACCCTTTACTTCTCCAACACTTGAATCAGAAGCTCTGGCATTTTAGCCAACTTGACTGGCTTGGGCTCTTAAGTAAATATCTTTTAAAATGAATTGCATTAGAACTTTGCATTATAATGTTCATAAAAAAAAAGTCATATTCAGATCCCACAGAAAGCTGCCACCATTTTATTATAGGTGAGCATGTCTGTACCTGAGTCCTGTTCAAATGACACTCTTTATAAACAACAAATCCTGCAAGTGCTTATTCCTTCTGTTGTTTCCAATCCAGTTTTTCATGTCATATTCTCAGCTAATATGGCATAATTATTTGTGTTAAATATTTTTGAATGGCAATTAAATGCATATATTTTGTTCTTGTAACACTGTTTACTGATTGATACCTGCAGATTTATGTATAAGCCTAGACACTTTTTTTCCATGCACATGGTCAACTCCTGGATAGCTGTTATTTAATAAATGTAATTGAGTTCATGTTATATCATGTTTCTTATGGATCTAGAGAAGACAAAACTTTAAATTTGTGAGAAATTTGGCGCTAGAAGACACTGTGTAGGCGACATTTAGGGGGCCCAATACACACTTGCTGGTGTGTAATTTTTTTACAGTTAATATCTTGTCTTTTTTAGATTCTAAAGTACTTGGCATTTACAAACCTGTGACAGCCGTGTTTTGTGGGATGTAATGTCCACAATGGTACGGTTGAGTTCCTCAATCTTAATTGTCAGCTCTTGCACATGTATCTCTAACTTCTCGACATGCTTGAAGCTCAGTAGCTGCAACAGGTAAAACCAGGTTTTTTTCCTCTGCCAGTACAGTACAGCAAATTAAAACATGGTGGGGAGCACAGTTATTTTCCACAAACTTTTGCGTAAAATACTCTAAAATATACATTATTAGCGAAGTGTGATCATGTATTATCAGAGCAAAAAAAAAAACATGCCTCTCTGTTAAAATTTTCATATCTGAGATGTCTGCACAAATCTGTTGTTTTGTGGGATTTTATGTTTCTAGCTCTAATGGTCCATTATTTATTGCTGCTGAACTGAAAGAGAAATGAAGCTGCCTTCTGGGATGGGATAAATTTTACTTCACAAAGCTGGCAGACTTGGCTTGCTGACATAATGTGAGTCCATAGATGTGTTTGCTTGCCCACAATATCTATCCAAAACCCTGGGTAAACTACAGCTGGTATTCACTTTCTTGCCGTAAACATCAAATGTTGAATGAAACATGAGTTAAAACTCTACACAACAACGGTATTTTGAACAATGACCATATTTTACAGACATTTAAGTCCAAGAATCAGTGTGTATCAGATACCTAAAAGCAGTCAGTTGATTACCAGTCAGAGGAGAAATATGGATGAAAGTAATGGCTTCATTTTTGATCATGTAACAGATAATAATATATGTAATATAATAAATATGACCTGTATATGGAATAGTACTTTTAATAACGGAGTAAGAGAAATTACCATAAAAGTTTTAAATTACAAGCCACTAAATTCCAGGGAATGAGAATCGTGAACTCTGAAAAATATGTTTGATGTCAAATAATAAAGAAACGCAGAGTAAACTGTATACCTAACCATACATAGTTCTTGTCAGCTGTTATTTCATTACTGCACACAGGAAGTAAAGCTTGCAGTTTATATTGCTAGACTCACCTTCTCTTTAGTAACAGCCTCCACCTGAGCTAGAAGCTCATAAACCTCCTGTTGGAACTTTGCTTTCTCTTTCTCAGATCTGCAAGCACAATAAACTGCCATTATTTACTGTGTTGTTGCCATGACACAGGGACAGAATGGAAATTGTTATATAAAATATGTGATACTGATTTAGTTGTTTCATGTTCTACTTCTAAAATACAACAAAATTCAGTACATATAAAAGTGAATAAAATAAGTCCATTCTAAAATAAATTCTAGAAGTGAATAGGGTAAATCAGATAAAGATATAGAATATATGAGTAAGGAAATTTAACAAGTGGCTGAGATGTAATATAGGGTGCAATGTGGGACACCTATTTCACTTGGTTTTTAAAGTAATTTGAACCTTAATATTCATTTGTGTTATGTTATTTTATAAAGATGCCACAATCCGAATTGTAACTCTAATAT
>Ga0123357_10009123_pt1 | contig 12490 bp, 13 predicted proteins | sample TergutEmb28metaG_FD_89873 | JGI IMG/M metagenome (GOLD analysis project Ga0123357, IMG submission 89873) | Embiratermes neotenicus P4 segment gut microbial communities from Petit-Saut dam, French Guiana - Emb289 P4 | ecosystem: Host-associated > Arthropoda: Insects > Digestive system > Gut ... | reverse complement strand
TACAACCCATGAAATAACTCAACAAATAAGTCGCAAGCTCCTGAGGATGGATGTATTAACATCCGAAACATGTTAAGCATTAAATAATGAAATAATAAAGCAAGTGACATCAAGTTGGTCTCTATTTATTCAAGTCAGTTCAAGTTCATATCCATGCAATTGAAAATGGTTACTTGCTGAAACAACAGACCATTGGCCATATAATGAACACAATCATATACGTCAGCACTACTTATTTATTAAAACATAGGCTACATGTTTCGACCCAACATTAGGTCATCCTCAGGCCTGCGGCAGACTAAGTCTTTGGTGCTGTGTGTATATTGGAGCCCAATATGTTTGACAGTTGTAACAATACATAAAATGTGGTATCTATTTTTGGCCTGATAAAATGCGTCTACGCATTTTATCCAGCCAAAAAAGTTAAGGCTGGAAATGGTTTTGTTAAGTAAAACGTGAATAAGAAACAAGGCGTTGCGGTGCTGCCGCCTTAAGAGAAGAACAGATTAATATATCCTAGCCAAAGAATATTAGTAATAATAGTTATATTTTGATCTTAGGGGGTAGGATGAATCTCCTTCATCTGACTGAGCCTCATCCCACCGACAGTTAGGGATAGGTAGAGGTTGCCTGGCAGTTACACAATGATAAATGCAGAAAGTCAATAATACTAACTTCAATTTGCGTATTCTTTTAATGTGAGCTAGATATCTATTTGAAAATGGCAGAAACATTTCATTCATTGGCGCTGTCGATTTGCGGTGTTACAGACACAGTTAATAAAGACTATATCACTCGAACGTATTTTTAGGGTGCCGGAAGACTCGGTCGCTACAGCGATTAGGCTACGGGCTGGGTGACTGTTCATTCGTCGTTAGATTTCCGGCAGGACAAGAGTTATTTCTCTTCAGCAAAGCTTTTAGGCCTGCTCTGGGCACACCCAGACTCGTATTTAGTATTTATCAGTTGTCTTCCCCCTGGGATGAAATGACCGTAGGGGCGAAGTTGACAGCTTTATCTACACGGAGCCATACTTTCGTTCCCCACTTGTCCTCATGGTGTGACTGTTAATTAACTTTAAATTTACCTGTACGTTTGTTCGAATGCGGTTACTTTTCGACAGAAGGTAATTTTTTACAGGGCGGGTGCAATCATTCCAGACACGAAACGAGCGAATCGGTAGAAGCGTGAAATATAAGTCGTTTAAAGTTTGTATTTCTTTTGCGGTTGGGAACATGCGTTTATATTGCTTAGCTTCTGGAACTGTGCAGTTCAGTTGTACAGAAAAATACTGCCTGGGCATGAAACTATAAAATGTGAGTGAATTTGTTTTCTGTTGCGCAGCAGCCCAAATCTGGCCTAGGCCGTTTCGTTGTTGAGGTTTCTAGATCACAATTAGACACACACACACACACATACACACACACACACACACATGCTGTAGGACTCCTCTGAACGAGTGGTCAGCCCGTCGCAGAGGCCGCTACCTACGCAACAAACAATGAGCACAAGAGACGAATATCCATGCCCTCAGATGGATTCGAACGCCACGATCGCAACAATGAAGCGGCTGCAGGCTGACGCCTTAGACCGCACGGCAATCGAGTTCGGTCTGTGAGCGAGCTACGTGGCCCAATTTCGTATCGGATTAAGTTAAATTCAAGTGACGGTAAATATGGGCGTATTGTGCTTGTTTCGCAGTTAGTTTTGTTTTTGTTTGGAATTATGTTTATTTATTTTTATGGGCGCAACAGCCCTTACTGGCCAAAGCCTCCTCATTATCGAGGCTTCACCATCACACTCAGACAGGCCACACTCGGTAGAACTCCTCTGGACGAGTTGATGAGCCCTTCTAAGAGACCTCTATACCTGATACACAACACTCACAAGAGACAGACGTCCATGCCCCCGGCGGGATGCGAACCCGTAATCCCAGAAAGGGAACGTCCGCAGATCCACGCCTCAGACCGCGCGGCCTCTGGGACCGGCGTGTGGAAATATGTTAATTGATGTTTGGTAACTTAAAGTCATCGTTAAATAAAATTCTTAAGCACAGTGATTAGCCGGTGATCACGCACGAAGTCGTGTTTAATAAGGCAGACAAGATGCAGTCATCTGCACTTTCCATAAGGCCGAGAGAGATCTTTCAAGACGAACAGGTCTACGGGAATACAAGTGCTATGTGCGTGCGTGCGTGTGTGCGTGCTTGATGGGCTACGTGTTGAGCAGGCTGCCTGTGTAATAACGAGGATGAAAGGACGTAGAAGCGTGAGAACAAATAATAACCGAGGAAAGGGGTCACTAGAAAGCATTCTCGAGATGACCCTTTCAAGATGTGTGTTTTGTGTTACGTGTGAGATTAGGAAACTATGATCAGAATTTCGAATATTTACATTACTGTGCAAATTGTCGTGCTCTGTATGAAAGACGGTAGTGTTCTGTAACAACTAACGTCTTGTTCACCGAGAGTAGGGAGGGCTAATGTGTAAACTTGGGTCTGATTTAAATACACTTTCGAAGTGGTCTTGAAGCTTCAATGTTGTCTGTTTAATTTACGTTTAGGTGGCTGCCTATCTTTAAGTTTTGTCCTGTCCATTTACCTCTACCATCAGTAACATGTAGCTTTACAGTGTGCAGTTTATGTCTTCTAACTGTAGCAGTATGAGAACCACGTGTTGATAGCCTTGTCTCTGAGATCTTCACGGGAATGCTTTGAAATGGTGTACTCTTTCGACGTTTAGCTACTTGGAGCACAATGGTAAATATATGTACCGCCTGTTGTGATATTAAGAAACTGTGCATAGTGACTGCACACTGTGCTGAATGTTACAATATAATTCTCACAATAAATACCAATTACTTACACGAAGAATATTACCTGGTTGATGTTTATGATTGAGATATTCTGCGTTCTCTGTGAGGTGGGAACTAAATTTTATGAGTTATATAATGTTGCCAGCTGTGTTGCCTGTTGGCAAATGTATGTAGCTTATGTTTAATTTGTATTCTTAAATTGTTATCCTTTTTATATTTCAATTTTTTATTACGATCGCTTACCAGTGAACAATGGTTGGCGTACCAATAGCGGTACACGTACCACAGTATTAGAAACAGTGTTCTAGTACCATCACGATTCGGTGCTTAGCGAAGACGTACAATTTTTACTGAAGCTGTGTTTCTACAGCGCGTTTCTGAGAATTGCAGCTGTCTTCGAGTGTCCAGGCCGAAGTAGGCTCTCTGGGCGGCAAGGCAACCGTGTGTGGTGCGGAGATAGAGGGAACACCGAACCCTGTAGTAAATTCGAACCTCTGGCTGCCCTGTCATTTTGCCCTGTGTGCAAAAACATGGTCCTTCCACAAACCTAGGCACACCGAGGGAATTCGCAGAACAGCGCTGTAGAGGACACGCTAAACCGCATGTTTTCACCAAATAGGTACCCATTAATTCCGCTGTTTACTTTCTGTTGCCCTTTCGATAAGCGATTCATGAGAACTTCGCGTAATAAGAAGGAATATGAGATATGAACGTAGCTAATAGAGAGGGAATTGCCAGACTTTTTAAATGGATATTTTATTTAAGAATACCCCTGCAAGACCAGCAACTACCTGTGTATGCTACGTAACACTTCAGAATAGGGAAAGAACAACTTCATGGCATTTTGTTTTAGAATTAAACTTGCCCTTTTGTCCGGGATTCAAATCAACTTTTATAATTTTTGACAAATCCTATATCCGTGAAATAGGCCCTTCTTGAATGCTGATAATTAGGACCTCTCCAACTGTATTGAATCCGAAAGTTCATTACCCTCTAGCAGAATCCCCCTGGGCTGGGCATGTGGCGCGAATGGGTGAGGAGAGGGGGGTGTATAGGGTCTTGGTGGGGAAACCGGAGGGAAGGACAGGGGAGACCTAGGCGTAGATGGGTGGATAATATTAGGATGGATCTCCAGGAGGTGGGATGTGGGTATATGGACTGGATTGGACTGGCCCAGGATAGACAGGTGGCGGACGCTTGTGATTGCGGTAATGAACCTTCGGGTTCCGTGAAATGCGGGGAATTTCTTGACTAGCTGCAAAACAGCTTCTGAAGAAGGACTCTGCACCATGGAGTAAGTAAGTAAGTAAGTAAGTAAGTAAGTAAGTAAGCAGAATCCCCCATCCAACCCTTCTCTAAATCTGCCGAAAATCATATATACTCTGACACTTCATTTCTTTAAATTTATGTTAATATTATATCTTTCCATCTACGCCTAGGTCTTATAAGGTCTTCTCTTTCATTCATGTTTTCCGACTGAAATTACAAGTCTGCGAGCTATCTCGTGTTTCCCATGCCCAATAATGCTCCCGCCCATTTCAGTCTCTTTCATTTTGACCTCCTTAATAACATTGGTGAAGAGCAAAGATTAAGGAAGCCCCTCATTATATAACTCAATTCATCTTTCATGGTTCAAAATATTTTCCCTACGCCCACTCATCAAACACCTGCAATCTGTTTTCGTTCGTCAGTGTGAGAGGCAGTTTCACAGGCACGTAAAACGACATCTTTGCAGCTTTGTGTATCGTCTTCCTGCCTTACGACATAGGCATACACATTACTTACTTACTCCATGGTGCAGGGTCCTTCTTGAGAAGCTAACTGGTTTACAGCTAGTCAAGAAATTCCCCGCATTTCACGGAACCCGAAGGTTCATTACCACACTCACAAGCGTCCGCCACCTGTCTGTATACTGGGCCAGCCCAATCCAGTCCATATTCCCACATCCCACCTTCTGAAAATCCATCCTAATATTATCCACCCATCTACGCCTAGGTCTTCCCAGTGGTCTCCTTCCCTTCGGTTTCCCCACCAAGACCCTATACACCCCCCTCTCCTCACCCATACGCGCCACATGCCCAACCCATCTCATTCTTCTAGATACATAGGCATACACATAGTGTATGAATACAGTCCATTAACAGCAGACACGTAGGTCGACCAAGGAAAAGATGCGGAATTGGGAGATCACCATCGATAAAGTCTTTTTTTTTATGTTTTCTCAGCTGAAGTCTGTTCTTCTGGCATGTGACGCTACGTCACATGCCAGAAGAAGGGAAGCCTCAACGCGCATGGAGACGGAGGAAACCTGGATGGCTTATGCCTGCTGGTTCTGCTGATGGCAATGAAAGAGTCTGCTCTGAACAGTCATTTCTTTTGAGTGTGATTTAATTTTTTTCCCTCTCATTCTTCTTTCAGACTACAGAGATGATGTTGGTTAGTACAAGACTGTCGATCCTATAGATCAACGTGCCAGTTCTTTCAAAACTGCGTTTGACGTAGTTTGAAGATTTGACGCGAAATTGCCATAAAATGAAAGTGCCAATGTTATAAACGTGCGCGCATGTGTATTTTTTTAGGGGGTGGGATATATGTGTATATATATATATATATATATACATATATATATATACACATGTATTCTTGCGGATATAACCCTGTCACTTAAATCGGAAAGACATACCTACGTTTCTGAAATCATCAAAATGCGGCTAATTCTGAATTTTTCCTTAAGTAAAATTTTTATTAAACATCAGTATTGAATAATGTAAAAATTATTAATGTTCGTCAAAGAAAAGAATAACGGCTAGATTGTCCTTTTCTTATAAATATGACAACTGAGCTGCTTTATTCGTGTAGCTACATTTGTGTCAACATAGCCTTAACGCGTGTCTAAACACACACACACACACACACACGCAATAAATATTTCAGACACAATTTATCTTTTTGTATTAATTGCTAGAACTATTTTGAAGGTCTCGTTTCTGTATAGCAGAGTTTGTTTAATGTTTATATATGTTCAGTGTCACGTCGTTGCCATGTTTAGTATAAGATCAACACAGGCAAGAGAAGTTAATATTTTTATACGAAGAAAGAGCAGAACGCTGGGGAATTTGAATACACTCAGTTCAAGCAATAAAACTTTCATGGAAGAATTCCACAGTACGCGTATAAATGGGAAATATGGTGAGCTAGAACAACCAGCGCATTGTCTGTCTTCCTCAGCACGACAGCACCAAATGTTAAAACGAAAGACATGGGAACAATAGTGAATACAGATAGCAAGATTACAACGAAGGTGTTTCTGACGGCACTGTGCCAGAGTGTATAAACTACATCATTTCCTTTTCTGTTGATGTTATTGTAAGACAGTTGATTTGATATCTGACGGTTTAGAAGCAGGTTTATTGGTCTGATACCCTGGCCTATCTGAAATGTTTGCTGTGTTAGGAAATAATGTTAATTACTTTTACTTAAAATAGAACGATTGAGTGGGGAGACACAAAAATTGTAGGAAGATTGTTCAAATGCGATGTCGCTGCAATACTGCACGGGTTCTGATACATGCGAAGTACCCCTGTCACTAAATAGGATTACCAACCGACTGTGATGACGGAATTCAGTTTCACAAAACTTTCATGTAGCGGAACCGGTTCATTACCTGTCTAGTCCCTATAGGGTTAATAGTCAACAAGGGCGAAATGTGCTAAGTTTCCATTTTGCATTGCATTACACCAATATTTATAATCTTCTTCTGTTACTAACAGCGCGTCTTGGTGAATGTGAGAGATGAAACGGGACATCCTGTTTTGATGTTACACGAGGTGTGACGAAAATGGCCAACAAACACAACTAAATTACTTTAATATATTGAATAGTTTTAATGTGACTTGTTTCGGCTCATATACAAGAATCCATCATCAAAGAAAAATTATTACGTAAATCGTAGTATGTTATTCTACATACGGATTATGTAAAATAACATAATGCGATGTACTGTACATAATAATTATTCTTTGGTGTTCTAACAGCCTGATGATGGTCGCTTGAGTATGCGTCGAGACGTGGCACATTACGGCGGTACTGCATACTCAGAGAATACGAGGTTTGTTCAAAAAGTATTCGGACTGACTACAGTACATGAAGTAGAAAAGGCTTACTGGGTTTTAACCCTAATTGTCTCCAACACAGTTCCCTTCCGCAGCTACACACTTCGCCCAACGTTTCTGTCACTGTTGGAAACATTTTGCGAACTCCTCTTTCAGGCTGTCTAATAGTGTCTTCGTCGAATTTAGTTTGATGTCCTCCGTTGCCTCAAATCGGTGTCCTTTCAGAACTTTCTTAAGCCTTGGGAATAGGAAAAAGTCACACAGTGCGAGATCTGGTGAGTATGGCGGCTGCTGCAAGTGAGCGGTGCCGTGTTTGGCCAAAAACTGCTACACAAGATTTGAAGTGTGAGCGGGCGCATTGTCGTGGTGCAGGATCCAATCGCCATCCCGCCATTTTTCCGGTCGTTTTCGTTTAAAATTGCATCTCATGAGCCCACGGAGATCCCACAGTCATCCGCTATCTTTCGTACTGTCAGTCTCCTGTTATTGCGAACGACTGTTCTAACTTTAGCAATCATTTCCCCGTTTCTCAATGTTGACGGTCGTCCCGAGCGGGGGTCGCTTTCAACGGAGGTTCTACCCTCTTTAAATCGAAGGAACCAGTCAAACACTTGTGTACGACCCATTGCATCTTCACCGTATGCTTGCTGCAATAATTGATACGTTTCCGTTGCGGTTTTTCCGATTTTAAAACAAAACTTGATGCAAATGCATTGTTCGGTACTTTCACACATCGTAAAAATCGCTATGACATAAACGCACGTGTTACTTCCTCGACCTACTACAGCCAACTGAGCAAACACGGCCACTTGCAACTTGTGTCATGAGTTGCTAAGACATGTACGAACATGTCAAGATTGGTTGCAAACACATCCCTCCCAGTGAACAACCACTACAATTCCAATCAGGATACTATTTGAACAAACCTCGTATAGTTATTTTTGACTGCTATAATCCTCACACCGGTGAAATGATTGCCAATTCAAAGCTATTCTTTGCGGAAGACATGCTTAATTCTACTCACATCCTCGTTAAGATATATGCTTGTCAGTGCCTCCCCTCCCCTTCCCCACTTTCCGAATTTCATGGAATCGAAAGTTTCATTACCATATTCAAAACAGCTCACCACTTTTACCAGTCCTGAGCTAAATAAATCCAGTCTATGTTTATTTCTTTAATATCCATTTTAACATAAAACTCGCATCTACGCCTAGGTCTTCCAGGTGGGCTCTTTCCTTCTTGGTTCCTCACTAAACCCTTTGTGCAGTTTTCCCTTCCCCCATGCGTGCCACATGCACCGCCAACAAATCCTGAATATCTTCCTCATACACTCCTATCCATTCTCCTGCTAAATTCTCCCTGTTAGACCCTAAATATCGCCTCTGCATCACATTCTCAAATATCATTAGCTAATGTTCATTCCTTAAAGTGACAGACGAAATTTTACAGCGTGTATCACAGCAGGCAGAATTACAGTCCTGTGCACTTCTTTATTCTGCATGTTATGCGGAACGGCTGCTGTGAGTATGTAAATCATGTGTGGTGCCACGTCCTTGCGCACATTGGGTATTTCTTTGTCAACAGAAATATACGAGTTATATCCAAGACTACTATATTTTCTTGTATTCATTTTGTTATTGAATACAGTTTATTAAAAAAAAACACACAGACGAAGAAGGGTCCCTATTGCTGGCGTGTGCCTACACACACACACACACACACACGATATTTAAATATTTCTCCGAGTATTTTTTAAAGTTTTTACCGTCCTTCAACGTAGAGTTGTTAAAATCACTAAATTTCGCAACTCGTCAATAGTATTACATAAGAGAATCTTGTTTCTGCACATTAAAAGTGAGGGTTAAGTAAAACCATTATTTGATCACGTTTTCTTTTCGAACGTCTTTTCTCTTTCTCTCGTATTGCTGCTGGAATAAAGGGGAGGAAAAAATGAAAGCATTCGCTTGTCTGATTCAAGCGAAGTTGTAGGATGGGTCAGCCATGCAGTCTACGACTGCTAGGTTCATCCAATGCTAACAGGTTTTATGGCTTTTTTTTTTTTTAGCTGTTTTAGGCTACGTACTATGGCATTCGGTAAGAACGTTGATTTGTCTGCAGTCCGGTTAATATAGTGCCGTCTGAACCACACCTGGGGTTTTTAATCTTCTGACTGTTGTATTGATGCTGCTGGAGGGATGGAATATTCTTCAGAGCCGTGTGGTCTGAATGTAAAGTAGAAACTGGGAACGGGACAGGCAGGCAGTGCATCAGTTAACATTAGGAAGAGAAGTACTGATAGTTCGAAGACTTTACATGTTGCCAGATAGAGGTTCTCACAGCGGTCTTTCTGTAGATTGAAGTCTAATGCTATGCTGCATCTGTAGATATCTGACCTGAACTTTCTTTTCCATATCATTTTAACTTTGAACCATATTTTCAAATGAGCCGGGAGAAGTGTTATTTTATGTGGCTGTGAAACTTGGTCTGGCATCGTAAAAGAAGAACTTTGAACATGTGTGGGAATAAAATGATAAGGGAATAAGGAGAGTGGATGCAAGCAAGAAACGAAAATAAATGTACCAGGAGCTTTATAATATGATAATCTCATCCACTGTTGTTGGGTTGATTAGGTAGGGCAGGATATAGGATATGATGTGTCGATTAGGTATGAGGTATGGGGGGGAGGGGGGATGGAAAATTATATAAAATTTTGGTGGAAATAAGTGAAGACACGATTTACCTCCCGAGACCTTGGGAGGATATCGCTGAAATTTATTTTTAACAATTGGAGAATGTCCCAGGATTGGATCCTGATGTGCGCTGTTTTGAGCATGGTGATGAACGCTTAAAATTTATTAGAGACTGTATGCTTCTCAAGAAGAAATCATCTGCATGGAGTTTTATTTTTGTGTCCGCTGACAGCAGCGAATAGACACCGGACTGTCTTTCGTACCGTAATAGTCCTGGGGAATTTTAGTGACTGGCGTAGACACACAATGAAATGTGCGAACAAGCGTTTTTACTTAATTTCTTATGAAGCTGGTAACGACCTTTGTGTTTAGGACTCCAGTAGTTAGAGAGCTACTGGTTGACCTTAATGAAAAGAGAAGATGCTGGAACTTGAAAGAGGAAACACTAGATCACGCTGTCTGAAGAGGCTATGGACCTGTCGCAAGACACACTACGTAATAAATGTAACCTCTATCCCGTTGTATTATCTCATCCTCAGTTTCAAGGTGTTTCTGTTCATCACCTTACACCTTTACTTTCTCTTAACAAAGAGAGGAGAGTCTTTTATTACTGCTTCGCTGCTCGCTTTCTACGAGCCCACATGCATCATCCGTATGCATAATAAAATATTATAATGAACTAGATGTTAATAAGAAGGCCGTTGCACCCACAGTTGTGCTCAATTGAAGTTCAAGATAATTCACTGTCGTCATGCTAACAAAGACTTAACTGCAAATATTCGTGTTCACGGAGGCACTAACATTCTTCATGCCCTGGAAAATTTTATTGTGAACATTTTTCTGTTTGTCTGCAGCCACCGTCTGATTCATCTTCTGTGTCTTTTATTTCCTTCTCCAGTCTGATGACGTAAGATACTTATAAGTATTCCGAACACGTGACACGCAAATTTTTGTGTTTTAGGGATTTTACCGGTATGCTGTGCATTCTCGCAGAAATTTATAATCGTTTGAGAGGAAACTTCTGTTCCTATCTTGAGGTCTTGACTTAAAAATGGAGGCAGCAGGTTTAATAATCAACACCTCAATGAGGTCAGATGTACAGGATTTGGCGAACGTGGTGGAAACGGGTTTGTCGTGCCGGCTTGGCGCGCGGGAGCCGCTGTGTTCAGAGCTATGTTGGAAAAGTGTCCTGACCGAAGTCCTATCTGATTTCTGCCCTTCCTTCCACGCGTATCTTACGCCAGTCCTGCAGATACACGAGAATTGATTGTGAGTCTCATAACCCCTCTAACATGTGTCACTATCCAGTAGCCACCGCGTGAACTTTTCCCGGGGCTAAAAGGATCGGAGTGTTAATATATTTCATAATGTATTATTATATATGTATTATAATATATTTCATAATGTACTCCGGGGTTACAAAAATTTATTATAGGAAACCCGTAGGGCACGTATTTACGAAACCTGTACAGATAGGAGCAACTCAAAAATGTTTATCCCAGTAAGTTATTTTTCATCGTAGGTCACATTTCTGCCGCTAGGCGATTCGAGTGTATGTAGTGAGAACATATTTGTGCGTGGCTTTTTGAATGGCTCTCTGTGTATCTTCGACTCCATAGCGTGAATGATAGGACGATTAGTTAAATATTAAAAGGGAGGGACGTGGCTTAACTTGTTAGCACTCAGTAAAGGGTGGGAGAAACAAACAACGGATGCAGTTTTTTAAAAAAAGAAAACACATTTTTAAACTTAGACTTGGAATAACAACTATATAGCATTCACACGGATCCTAGAGTGACGAATTGTAAGAATGGAAGATGTGTGGAATTAGCTCAGGATCGTGAAGTTTAGCGTCCTGCTGTCGCAGTATAGCAGAAAATGAAACGCAAACGTCCGTTGTCGAAGCAAATTAAGAAACTGCAGGCGCGGGATGAATATCGTTAAACTTATTTTATCGACTGTGACTGACTTAGGCACAAACAACATTCTGCGTTACTTGTAGTCTGCCTAGTGACTCTTTTTTTTCACTCAGCGGCCTATAAAACGCCAATTAGGGCGATAGGGTGATGATGCACGCTCTCTCGTGGCATACGTAGGCTGTAATTCGTGCACCTGTGTAGTTAATGCTGTCGTCATGGAACACGGCGCCAGGAAGTCTGAGTACTCTCGCTGCGAATAGTTTAGTTGAACAAGTATGTCATCAGGCTGTGGTGAGGGTCTGCGGTTTAGGGCCTGTCGCAGTCCTGTACAGCTGTTCCTCACCAGTTTGTTGCATCACAGACCAGACATCCAGCTAGCCACGGCACTTTCCTACGACCAGACACCCTTGCAGAGAAACAGAAATACGCGTACACTTTTGTTGTGACCGCGAAATGGATATACATGCAGTCTAAGAACAGATGCTTTGAGGTTGTTTATATTACGTGCAGGTCAGCATTCCTGCATGCCTAGCTGTGTTTTATTTTTGGTCTTAGAATTCTGTCAGATTACAGAATGTACGTCATTTGTTATAACTTTCTGTCATCGCATTTTATTGTATGCTTCCTGCCATTTGTATCCCTTACTTGACACACAACAACGTTTAAATGAAAACAAATCTCGACACTAGACAGTGTGAATGCTGTAATCAGCCATTTGCAACAGGGAGAATGCGTTCCTAATCCGAAATGTACTTATATACGTATTGTTTAAACAGTTATCCAGATTAATGGTGAGGTAAATTTCAGTCATGAAACAAATATGGTAGTATGTTTTATGATGGTATTTAATAGCAAAGAAAATAACTACATGTTTCGGCCAGTAGCGGCCATCTTCAGGTTATTACAATTTTGCTCAAAGATTATCATATATATGCCTATATTGCGAGGTGATGCT
>Ga0123357_10009122_pt1 | contig 12490 bp, 7 predicted proteins | sample TergutEmb28metaG_FD_89873 | JGI IMG/M metagenome (GOLD analysis project Ga0123357, IMG submission 89873) | Embiratermes neotenicus P4 segment gut microbial communities from Petit-Saut dam, French Guiana - Emb289 P4 | ecosystem: Host-associated > Arthropoda: Insects > Digestive system > Gut ... | reverse complement strand
TTTTTTCGGGATAGATTTTTAATGTTTAAATATAGGAATAAAATTCCTTCTTGTGAGTTTAGGCAAGTTACAGGTGGGAGACGAAGCCACAGCTGAACATCGATATTTTGATATCGCGATAGTTATTCGGGAGTAACACATCTTCGGAATTGCAGTAATTTTTAATTAAATACAAGAAAAATTATGACTTACAAGTTAAAGCGAACTAGTCGGACAAAAACCTGTCCTTATGCCACCCATCAACCATACGTCCCACATTAACTGCTTTGGAATTAAGTATAATGGTCTAACTGATTAAAATACACTTACCAACTTCTACATTCAGTGAACGAAATTTTTACATATGAAATTAGATATTGTAACATACACGCAAATGTATTTTGTATATTTTTGTAATATTGCACAAATGAATAATGGTGGTAATAATAATTAAAATAGTTAACCGAAATAAGTGCTTAAAATATATTTTAGCGTGCAACATGATAACATGCATGACATTAACATTGCAAAAATTGTTTTGTTTTTATTCTTCAGCGTCATCGATTAAGCCTGCTGGCCTGGTTCTGCTACAAAATTTGTAATTATTCTCTCGTATTAATTAGATGTCCTTGGAAATTGCATAGAGCTTCTGGTGTAAATTTAAGTACTTTTATAGTAGTTGACTTTTTCGCCCTTCTCAGATACTGGGTGACGTAGATTAGTTGTTGTTGTATGTAATATTTGTTATTTAAAGTAATTAATGCCTAATTAATCTGTGTTATTATTAAAGGCAGAGGTAGAAGTAGATATATTTTGGAACTCCTCTTAAGTTTCAGATATTACAAAGAATTTCCATAAAAGAGGCGACTCGAGGAAGCCCAGACGCCCTCGTTTTTCCAGTCTCTAAGCTCTATATGGCGACGGTAGTGTACACGTAAATTAATAACTAATAACTGTACCTTAGTTACGTGCAGTCGCCAAACTGCTGCCGATGCAGCTCCAGTTATTAGAATAAATTTACCAAATAAAACCAATCTTCTGATGTGCATTTTCACAGTTATGTATAATTATCAAAATATAGCGGCAACATTTAGAAAGAAATATCGTAAGTTTTTATATGATTTATACAAGTACTAAATTTCTCATTAGAATTTAAATGTTCTTGTTGCCTCTAATGGTTCACTAACTACGAAAATAAGACTAAAAGTCATATTTATAATTTGCGAGGTGTCCATTTCAGGTTCCACAAAAAATTCGAACACTTGTAAATCTGTGATTACACAAATTTTAAGATTCGTTATTAATGACACCTAACGTCATTTCTATGTTGGATCAATGCACAGCCGCCAAGTTTGGATTATTTGTAGCAGAAATTTAGAAAATACAGTCTTAATGATACGGCTGCCTATAACAGGGCATGAAAACCAATTATTTTCCAAATGTCTTGGTGTACTGACACTTGAAATTTAGTTTGTCTCCTGATTGTTTCTATTTATGTTCTGTATTCTGATGGTGTTTTGTTTTTAGTATGTGTGTGTATATGTATGTGCGTATGGGTATGTGTGTATGTGTATGTGGTGTGTATGAGTGTATGTGTGTGTTTGTGTGTGTGTGTGTGTGTTTGTGTAAGAATTTGTCGATGAAATAATTTAGGGTTGTTGAGAATAATAGTGCTGAGAAAAATATTTGGGCATAGAAGTGAATAAGTACATGGAGGGCAAAGAAAGCTGCATAATTTGTGGTTTTTCACAGATTTGGTTATTCACGATGCTAAAACCAAAAGCGATAAAATTCGCAGGGCATGTACTACGCATGAGAGAGTACGCTATAATGGTATAATAACTTCTTGTATACAGACTTCAAGGATATAAATGCCTTGGTAAGGACTGACACGAAAGGGGAAAGTAATATTACTGTTAATCCAAAGTAAGTAACCTGGGAACATATATAGGCTCCATTATTTTGGCCTAGTATAAGTACCGGCGACCATCTGTTTTGTACATGGTAACGTAATCCGGTTCAAAAATGCCTGACTTTTCATGACTGGGTAATAGCTATTAACTTCTGAAGAAGGTCCCGGCTGCAAGGGTTTAGTTCCTTACTAAATTGCCTAGTTAATGATGGTGAGTTTTCCACACGAATTTTATAAACTCACTTGCATATCTTAAATAAACACGAGGTACAGAATCGTATCTACGCCCATGTATCAGTGACCTCTGTAGCTTGGCAAAGCCTGACTTTGAATGGAATGAAAGAGCCCATTTAGAAAATTACCTGGCAAATAAAAATATTTATGGGCCATTGGCACGGCAGTTGCTGGGCAGATGATATCCGAATACCGGACGGAGGAACGCTTACCTCCGTCCTTCTAATTGGTACTCTAGCTTCTTCTCATGTTCTTCAAAAACGCATTAATTCTTTGTCAAATTGAACATTTCAATTAGTATTTTTGTTAATGTGTGTCATCCCTGTTGTGTCAATATCGATACGTGGCAACAAATAAGATAATGTGTACACAACACTTTATTAAGGCGATCAGAAATGTTACATGTTTCGGATATATAAAACAACCATCATCAAGATTCGTACTACTGAAGTTTGTAAAGAAGGAAATCCTGTGGCTGTAGGTATATGATTTCCTTTCGTACACACATCAGAAATACTAAGCATGATTATGGTTTTTGTACACAACCGAAACATGTCGGTTTATTTATCTCAGTAAAGTTTTGTGTGTATACTGATTTTCAAATGTATTGTCAGATATCTTTAAAGTTGGGGGACCGTGGTGGCACAGTGGTTAAAGTGCTGTGCGACAATTCGGAAGGTCGCTGGTTCGATCCTAGCTTATGTCGTTGGAATTTTTCATTGATATAAAATCCTTCTGATCGCACTATGGCCCTGGGGTCGACTCGGCCTCTAACAGATATGAGTACCAGGAGCATTTCCTGGACGTAAAGACGGCCGGTGCGTAAGGTTGACAACTTTACCAGCATCCTGTATCGTTGTCATGACATCTGGGAACCTTAACTTTCTGGAACCCTCTGGGCCACTCCAGGCCTGTAACGGGACTGCTTTACCTTTACCAATATCTTTAAAGTCAGCTTATAAATCGGTCAGTATTGTTACTGGGTATAGTTTTCACAACCGGAGATTGGTTCTCGAGAGATGCAGGAGTTGATCACGATACGAAACAATTAGTGATAGGCGTTTTTTTTTCAGACTTGACTTTGACTCCCCCATTAGTCCGTGTCACAGTTCGAGACGATTAGTGGCCGAATTGGCACCTAAGAGCCTGGGATCATTCCCACATCACTGCATTTGTAACGTGTGATGAAAATGTGGATTCAGTATAGAATTATAGCACAGTACTTCGCAATTGAAGGCCACTTTCCATTCCTTCCGTCATGGACTGGTATAAGATCGACCCATTTAAGGATGCAGTATAAAGAAAATTTCTCCACCGCTTCTAAAATAATAAATTAAAATATTGTGGGAAAACTAAATACCAGGACGGATTAGATTTTAACGGACAAAATTAACTGTGCTGTTTGCGGATGATGTTTGTTTATGGGGTGATAATATTAAAAATTATAACCACATTGCCATACTAGAGTTTTTTTTCTGTTCTTATCGACTGTTTTTTCATAAGCGTAAATTGTCCTCTGTCATGTGGTTGGAAAGTTTTACAATAATTTGTTTTCTTTTATTAATATGACCTGAGTATATACCTGGAATGATTGAATAAAACAGCGAATTTGAGAGGCAATAATTGAATACCAACTCTACTTACAAATTTCAGTTCCTTGGGTTTAAAATTTACATGTGTGATACTTGGTCTCCAGCGCTAAGAGAAATACATAGACTGGCAGTGTTAGATTTCAGGGTTATGCCGAGCTGTAGTTTCGGCCTTCGTGTGCTGTTGTGTTACGTGGCGTGGATTGGTATTTAAGTTTCTGACGTTTCGAGACAACATATCGGTCCCATCTTCAAGGGTCAAGCAGTCCAGTGCAAACTGCTTGACCACTGAAGAGTGGACAGATATGTTGTTCCGCGACTTTGGTAACCAACTACCAACTTACGCAGCGTAACATCTGAGAAGAGCGAAGGCCTTGACTAGTGGAAGTGCTTGAGTGTAGGATTGGGTACATTAGGTTCAGGATGGAGACCAATGTTAGGTTGTTTCTAATAGGGGAATGAATCTTCCGGTTTCATAAACGCGGAGTTTTCTCGTCTGTGTGAGTGTTAGCATCTCACGAGAGACTCCGCTCGATGGAGTTAGTTTGTATGCTAGTTAAGACTCAGGAACTGTGTTAAATCGAAGCAAGAAGCAAGCTCGATCCCTAGCCTAAGGAAAAAAAGCTTGAAATTTGAGGATTGGGCAGAAATATACTCGTAAAATGACTGGCGATAAAGAACACGCATATTCATGACTTCAGCAAATTCGAATCGGAGACTCTGGTGCTTGCCTACGCCATTCAACGCCTTAAAACGTACAGTCACAGATTCGAGGTATATGGAAATACTGAAAGGAACCGGTGTTCTATGCAATCATTAAATGGCAAAGATGTGTTCCGGCGGTTTCTATTAACTGCGATTTCGTGTATCCTTTAGTTTCGTATTCTACCATACCTTCCTTTTTTTCTCTCCATCCCTCCTTTGCCGCGCCTGACTGCCTGGCGGGTTGCCTTCCTTCCTTGGACAGGATCAGCTCGGATACAGCACGCCGGTAGCCTAGCTCTTAGGCGCTATAACTCTGCACGGGCTGCGTAGTTTTTACGACGTGTGCCAGATGGCAGGAGTAAAGCACGTGGAAGAGTGGAGTGAGAATACCCCAACAGCAGCTAGAGCCAAGATTGATGACTGGATTCATTTAATCTCTTTCCTTCTGAAACCGTATGATCGAATTACTGCGTTTCTGGCATATAGTCACAGGATTGTAAAATATTTTTTCATGTCTACGGATTTCAACAGTAGTAAACGAATGAGATGTCATTAATTCGACATCACAGGTTCACTGCGGCTAATCATCTGATTTCGTGACTTGATGTCTCTTCATGGAGAAGATAATTGGCATTTTATTTTTTTTTCTTACCTGTGTTGTATATTTCTATGCGACTTGGTTTGTAATGTTAAAGGAAGAACCGATATTGGTCATATCAGAGAATTAATGCCAAAAAAAAACGATTCGACACAGCAGGATTCATGAATGTCAAAAACAAGAAATAGAAATTTACTTAACGAGGAATTTCATAACATCCACCATTCACCTAATGTTATCACGATCATGTATTTAAAAATTACAACAACCGATTCGCGGTTTGGTCAGTATTATTCATGATGTTTTCAAATCATGACCCGCAGTGTGGCTATTCTGATTGCATATTTTATTTGATAATGTGGTCGAAATATGTAGCGCGTCTTTGATCAAATATGCGTAAAAAGTCTTTGATCAGTAAAACCCAAGAGAATGCACCACTTCAAAACATAGGAGTAGGTGAGACGATGATATTATCGTGCATTTTAGAGAAGCAGCTTTAAGGTCTGGATTGGATGAAACTGGCTCATAATAGGATTCAGTAGCCTTTTTTTAAACGCTTTCAATTTCTACAAACTTTATAATTGGTATTAACGTTTTCAGACAAATCCTATAATTTGGAGGGGGCACTTATAAAATTATGTTAATGTATCATTAATAGTTGATTTTAATTTTCCTGATATTTTAAAGTAATTTTCTTTTACATCAACATAAAATTATGAAACAAATCTACATTGCAGTTTCATCCGGTACACCGGCCCACCTTGCCATGAGATAATGTTTCAGTGATCTGTTCTTCTTACAACCTCGCAAAGAATTCGCGTATTTCTTGCGGTATTTTTCTTCAAATTCAATTTCTTTTTTCACCGTTTCCACTAACTCCACTCTTTGTCACAAATGTTCCAACAGGTGAAAACTGTCTTGCTTCTACAATTAAGCCACAGTCCTATCATTACATTAACGTGAAATATCGACTTTTTAATTTATTAACCGTGCTGATGGTCTTGTGTGTTTGAATTTTTAAGCTCTCTGTATTTTTGTATTGTTACAATAAAAAGCTAAACCCAAGCGTATTTATGATGGCCTTCTCTGCCATTGTGCGATGAGAGACAAAGGTCAGGCATTTAAAAAGTGTTGTATATCTACAGATAATTTTATCTGCAGCAACACTGCAAATTTTGTAGCAATTACAATTTCATTAAAACAAACCTTTGTGAGAATTTTAGTATTATGTGTAATAAAGAAGAGATAAATGAGAACAAACGTATTTGAGTAATATTGCTGCTTTCAGTTAACTGTAAGCTCTGTCTGGCCCACTTCTGCTGCTTTTCTCGACAGTGCGGTTCGTCATTAAGAAATGATTGCTGATCCTTGACACAGACGAAGACGACTTCTTAAGAATTTTTCCTGCAAAATTAATGTCTACACATAAATTGGTAATTATAAATTCCTTTCTTTCTTGTGAAATAGAAAATTATAAATAGATTAATAATACATTAACCTTTTAAAGCCTACTTGTTACGTGATGCACCAACATATCTGACATTCAAGAATTGTACGCTCTGCTCACACAGTATTTATGTGTTTTGTATTTATCTGAGAACAAACAGCGACTTGTGCCACTTACATTGTAAACTAATCGGTTTTTATAACCGAAATTAAAAGTGTTTACTGCGCGGTACGAGATGGGTCTTTAAATAAAGCAGTCTGCGCTTCGTCTTTAAAGGGTTAAAACATATTAATGCCATATGCTTTCCTAAGGATTGGTTATTGTTAAGACACTGTTCTCGGAATAAGCAGTGATATATGCTAAACACATTTATATGTTTTTATGTGTTTATGTTCATACCGTGCATATGGATTAATAAATGTTTTTTATATACCAACATATGAACAAATACGTAGTGTAAATTTACACGTATATTGAAGTTACTCCGACATGTTTCGGTGTTAATATACCATCGTTAGGGAGTTTACAAATTGTGTTTACCCCTGACCAGCGAACCACACAAACCGAACCAGGAATTACATATGCGGCCACATTTACCAAGATTTTATCATAAAGACTCAATGATATATTTTATTTTATCATTTTAATAATTCATAACTTTAGCTAACACAACTGTAAGCTTCCTGAAGTTGGTGTATTAACACCGAAACACGTCGGAGTAATTTTAATATAAATTTACACTACTTATTTGTGCATATATTGGTATATAATAAATAATGAAATGTGTTTTCTTGGAGGTCAGAAGAGAATTTTAAATATTATTCTGTAAAGACTTTTCTTGGATATTTGATGAAAATAACTACTAATGAATTAAAAGCAACTTCTTAAGTTTTAAGCCCAGAAGGAAACACACATAATTCATTCATTCATTCATTCATTCGTTTCTTTGAAACCTTGACAAAGATTGTAAATGTTGTTAATAAAGACAATGTTAATGATTTATTCATTTTATAAATAAGCAACTAAGTGAAAACAGTGAAACGAAATGGCAAATAGAATGGGACCGCACAACAAAAGGTGTAACTGCGAAACTATATTTCCCTGAAGTAGCAGATAGATTAAAACTGAAAATTAGAGTGACCCCGAACCTTACAATGATGGTGAAAGGCCATAGCAATATTAAGTCATACTTGTACAAATATAAAATTATAGAAAGTCCAATGTGCCCTTGCAAAATAGGAGAGCAGACAACAGACCATATATTATATGACTGTGATCTTGTGAAGCAGGAAAGAGATAAACTAAAAGCTGAAATACTACGGACAGAAAACTGGCCCTTAAGCAAATATATTCTTATTAACAAATACACAAAAAATTTTAACGAGTTTGTGGACAGCGTACACCTTGCAAATTCATAGAATAAAAAATAACATGCAAAAGGGACATTAACTTGTGTGTATAGTAAGTAAGCAATCTTAGAAAACAAGCAACTATGTAAGCCAACAAAGCATGTAGTATTACTTATAGTAATGGAGCATGCATAATAAAAATAAAAAGGCAATTAATTAAGGAAAAAATTAAATTACCTTATACTAAAATTAAAATTGAGGGAAATGGCAATAAAAGTGTGCAATTAAAATTCTGAATCACTCTGTACTCAGAGCCGAAATTTGAAACCAGATTCTCCCGAACAGAAAAAAAAGCGCAAGGACTGGCACACTGACATTCGACGATCCATATTCTGACAGTTAAAGTTCATTATGTCGAAATATTTGTGTCAGATCCTTTGGAACCCGAGTGCACTTCTTTAATTTCCGTCGAATTTACCGCAGTTACACATCTGTACAGAATTTGAGCCAGATACAGAAGAGAAGTGACAGTCTTGGCTGTGGAAATTATTGTTATCATCTGCACATTTATGTCTTACCCCAGTGACAATTGACTTATTCTTGTAAATATAGCATTAGTTAATTTGGTGCTGTGGCAACATACTGCCACAGCACCAAATTAATATAACGAAATAAATCATTGAGGGTTTTAAACTGTAACTTTAGCAAGGAACAAAGTATCCTCCCTGAGGATGATCGTATGATCGAAACATGTAGGAGCGTTTTAAATGTTTTAATGTAAATTTTAAATTATTAAAAAATATATATGTTCATTTGTTGGTGTGGTACTTAAATAAACTACAAAATATACGTTGCAACGATAAAGACACTAAAGCTCTTGTACAATAACTGAAATTAGTTCAATTTTAAGTCCTCCATTCGGCAGAAGTTCTTAAGCGTCGAAGTACGGCAGTGGACTGTTTTAACTCGTATCTAACGTGTTAAAAGAGGTAAATTATTGAGAAATAGTGTTGACAAATGTATGTGCTTATGTTTACAAGTATGTACAGGTATAAGATATCATTTGCAGTTAAGCGTTCATTTGCAATGTAACAATCAGCCACGTGCCCATCGTACGATATGCTGGAATAATATCTAACCGCTAATCCACAACCTGTTTCATGAATCGTTTCTTTATTGCTAGTTCAAAAGCCCTGTCTTATTTCCGTCTATCAGAATGCTTTCATATGGTTTCTCTGTATTGTACTCTTTTGTTCTCTCTTCATCTGTTGCTGGAGCTTCTGCTTCTGCTTCAATGAGATTACATCTCTTAACCCGACACCAACCATGGCCGTCGGGGTGTGACTCAATCACTCAATCAATAAATCAAGCAATCAATCAAATTGCCTACGTAGACATTCAATTAAATCATGATTCTAAGGTGTTCCACGAAGACTATAATGAGTAATTATATGTACCGTGCATCGGAGATAATGTGTCCTGTTGAAGCTGTAAGTAGCGATGATAATTGTCAAAGTTTTCTTGGACACTTTGTCACAGTGTTCACACACCTCGATCTTGAAATTAAAATCACCCACAGACATTGAAATAAGAGAACTCTCATTCCGACAGTAGGCCTACTTCTTGACAGGGGAATACACTGCTTTCGTAAAAGTAAAAAAGAAAAAGCACAATACGTGATTACATCCTCTGAGTTTGTTAAAACTTACTTTACACGACTCTCGTCCTTTCAAGTCGTAACCCAGAAGCTTTAGTAACGACAACAGTAGTCCAATAACGTTTTCATGACGCAGTTACCCCGGATTCGGAGAGATTATTTGGTTCTGTGAACAGCCTGGTATTCCTGACTGTCTCTCTCTTCTCTGCCATCAGTTTCTCTTGAGGTTCACCGGCTTGCAGTGTAATTCATAATGACCTCCTTGCAGCCTAGTGATGGTGCTGACCGTTAGTACCCCGCGCCATTAACCACGGTATTGGACAGTTTAATTAGCTCCATTCCACCCTAATGATGATTGTTCATAGTGTCAGCATGAGTTTTCACTAAAGTGTCATTAATAGAATCGATCATGTAAGGAAATTTGTGTCTGCAGAGAAATGCACGGAACATTACCGTCGAGTTTAGCGCGCTCGTAATTTGTATGCCTTACGTTCCGGGTTCAGTTCTCGGACCATAGGTGGTATTAGTCTGCCTCTGCAGAGAAACTCTTATGTATGTGGTTGTTTGTTTCCCTGCTTGTCAGATGAGCTCCGGCCCGACGTTCTAGTGAGTTTTTATTGTACTTTCTGTAGTTCGTTATCTCTGTGATCGTTTGTCTAGCTCCCGCCATCGACTGTTGAACTTCCCCGACAAGCGGCGTACGGTTCATCGCTGGCAGAGCGTCGGGCAGAGAGTTGGGCCGGCGCTTTAGGGTCAAGCAGAAAAAAAAAAACCCTTGTGGCTTCAGTTCAGGTCCTTTACTCTTCTGTTTAGTGATTATACTGGCATTTGCCTGCGTCAGGTACTGACTGCTCGATAAACGAAACATGAATTTCGTCATTCATTCATTCATTTCGTAGTCTGTCTTACGACTGGTACTTAGCCTCTCCCAAATCGAATTCTTCTCAGAGCGCGATCTAGTGTTCCCTATTTTAATTTCCATTAACTTTTCGTTTCCCTAACGTTGACCAGTAGCTGCTTATACATCTTCTTCTTCGCCTTCCAGTAACTTCTACCCTTCCCTCTATCTATCCTTCACAAACGTGTTTCAGAAAGCACTTCCTATTTAAGCTCTGACCAATCCAGTTATCCTTATTTTCGTTGTTTGTAGGATGAACCTTTCCTTCTTGACCCTATGTATTACTTATGTATTGTTTACGCGATCGGTCCGTCTGAACTCCTTCCTTACCCAGCGCCACATTTCAAAACTTTCAATTTATGAATTTCGTATGAGGATATAAAATTTGCACGGTCTGAAGGAGTAAATAAAATAAGTCTTCCAACAAGGAAAGAATAAGTTATTTGATGAGACTGTCCGATGCGCAAAGCTGTTAACCACCTTTTTCTCAACTCTAAGGCATTATTTGTCTCGGGGCTGTTCGCGTTAAGTTTTGAAGGGGCGAGGTTTTCTCCGATTACTTCGGTCTTAACCTGCCAGCTGTCCTTCATCCAATGGCGAGTGCTTATCGACTATCCTCTTTATCGTTTGGGACTAGTGCATTTGAAATTCCCAATTGCAGTGCTTCGTCTCTTTCTAGGCTTATTAAACTAATGAGTCCGAGATTGTACAAATACAACATTATAGCAATGTATTAAATCTCTTCAGATTATTTTGGCTGTTAATGAATCACCTGATTAGCTCCAAAGGGCAAATGACTTTCTGACGAACCAGTGTTGTCTCCATTTGTCATGAAATTTACGCATTTCTAGCCCAAATTCCCACATTTTATTCATGCATAAGCTATTTTGTTACCGTGCTCTCATCTATTAGTGTATATTTCATGTAGTTCCTACACCTCAAGTTTAATTGCCAAACGTTTGTATGTACCCTATTTGTAGGCATTGAATTTCTCTTATAAAGGTATCTGGTAAGTGTCTGTAATATAAGCACATTGAAACTTTCCGCGCAATCGACGCGACACTTTGACCACCAACTTTTTTGTCTTATCTCTAATTAAGTGCAAAGTGTTGAATGAATCAAAAAACATTACCTTCAGAAGTTTCGCTTCGTGACAAGCTAAGTGTTTTGAAGACACAGTATTTTGCTTCGATTAATGATCTGGAATCACACACTTTTCTCCAAATACAGTCCAAGTACATTTTACTTAACTTCAGTGTGTTGGAGTATTTGTGACTTTAACATAGACAGATATAGCGACTTCTGTATAAAACAGCTGTGATACGGTCTTATAGGTCACGTGTCGCCCTGGATGGAATATTTACATAGTACCAAGTAAATAAATAGTTTTTTTTTTTACCTAGGATAGAGTCCACTTGCGTGTTCTTAAAACGCCGAAGATTTCCTTATCTTCTGAGTGGCTATGAGTTTATCAATAAGACCTCTGTCCACAGAAGTAGGCCTACGCATGTTTGATGAAATGTACATAGAGCACAGAGTGCATATGTTTATTCCAGTGTTTACAGTAAATTTGTAACTTAGCTTCATTTTATGTTTTCAAGCATAAATTGAATTTTTTAATTGATTGTGTTTGTGTATAAACTAGGGCAGTATATGGGATGGCGTCTCAAGACGGGAGTTTATCTAATGGAGAGATAAAACAGAATGGAGGATTTCCGGGGCACGAAAAACTTTGACGTTCTTAGGCTTCTCCATGCACCGTTTCGTGGAAACTTTGGTTACTTCCCTCAGACTTGATACACATATTTCTGTCTGCAGCCTTCTTGCAATCATTCTAAAAATGTATTTTTTCTACGTGAATAAAAAATCCAACAGATGCAACAGTATGCAGATATTTATTCACTGCAAAACTACTCTACATGTTTCGGGTGTCAAAGCACCCATCATCAGGAGTATCAAAACTTTACCCGCAGCCTCCGGTACAGGTCATACTACTTGTACCGCTACTCCCATCCAACGTGGTCTGGTCTGGACTAGACTCGACTCGCATAAACTAGTCCAGACCAGACCACGTAGGAGGGGAGTAGCGGTACAAGTAGTATGACCTGTACCGGAGGCTGCG
>Ga0123357_10009120_pt1 | contig 12491 bp, 14 predicted proteins | sample TergutEmb28metaG_FD_89873 | JGI IMG/M metagenome (GOLD analysis project Ga0123357, IMG submission 89873) | Embiratermes neotenicus P4 segment gut microbial communities from Petit-Saut dam, French Guiana - Emb289 P4 | ecosystem: Host-associated > Arthropoda: Insects > Digestive system > Gut ... | reverse complement strand
CGATTTTTGCGTAAATAAGTTCTTTCTTCTGATCAATTTCGAACTCCAGCCAGCTGCCGCGGTACGGAATGATCCGCGAAGAATAAATTCCTTTTTCGTGGCTAAAGATAACGCCGGGCGAACGGTGAATTTGCGAAACAACGACGCGTTCCACTCCGTTTATAATAAAAGTGCCCCGCTCGCTCATAATGGGGATATCGCCCATGTAAATATCTTTTTGTCTGATCTCACCGGTTTGATTAAAGATCAGATTAATACGCGATTTAAGCGATACAGCGTAAGTTAGGCCTTTCTGTTTACATTCCTGCTCGTTAAATTTGATGTTTTCTTCGTCAAGGGTATAATATTCGTACTCAAGAACCATATCACCGTTTGGACTTTCAATGGGAAACGTAGAGGTAAAAACATCTTCCAGTCCCTGCATTTCCGGTTTTTCGCCGGCCCGGATTTTTTCCCGCTGGAGAAAACGTTCATAGGAATCCAGTTGAATATTAACCAGATCCGGCAGTTCCATTACATTCTGAATATCCTTGCCAATATAGGTTCGCCTGGTATTAGATTTAATTTTTGCCATTCTACCCCCCTGTAAACATCAGCATAAAACACAACCTATCCCGCAACCTTTTACGCTTGCAGGATAGGCTTTTTTGAGAAACTAAATTTTTTGTTCCGCTCTATTACTGAATTTCAACCGTACCGCCGGCGGCAGTGACTTGATCCTTGATTTTCGCAGCGTCTTCTTTGGAAACGCCTTCTTTAAGGGGCTTGGGAGCGCCTTCTACCAGATCCTTGGCTTCTTTAAGTCCCAGTCCGGTAACTGCGCGGACTTCCTTGATAACTGCGATCTTCTTGGTGTCGTCATAAGCCTTGAGAATTACATTAAATTCGGTTTTCTCCTCGGCTGCCGCTGCCGGAGCCGCTCCGCCCGCGCCTGCCGCCGCAATAGCTACAGGTGCCGCTGCCGAAACGCCGAATTTCTCTTCCATGGCTTTGACCAGTTCGGAAACTTCCAGAACTGTCATGGAAGCAATCGCTTCCAAAATTTCTTCTTTTGTGGCTGCCATATTATCTTCTCCGTAAATAAAATTCACAATTCATACGAACCGTGCCGCCAACTGCCGTGCAGCCGGCAAAAGATCCAACAGGTCGCGTATGATAAACAGCGTTTATCCAACGCGGGCAGCAGCCGGCAAACCGGCTGAAGCCTGAAGGATCATAAAATCCAAAATAACGCTAGCTATTCTCCGCCTTTTTATCCGCAATTGCTTTAACTGTACGCACAAGCCTTGAAGGAATATCGTTCAAAGCAGCCGCCAGGTTCCTTGCAGGGCCGTTCATAACGGACATCAGCATGGAAATCAGTTCCAGCTTGCCGGGCAGTTTGGAAAACGCCTCTATTTGAGCGGCGTCGTAAATTGACGGACCTATAAGCCCTCCCTTGATATTGAGGGCCGGAGTTTCTTTTGTAAAATCAAAAAGAATCTTGGCGATCTCGTTTGAATCTTTGGGAGAAATCGCTACAGCGGTAGGTCCGGTAAGATAGCCGGAAACATCCGGCGCGGAAAGCTGTTCAAAAGCTAAACGGGCATAATTGTTCTTTATAACTTTTAAGCTGGCGCCCTTGGCCCGAAGCTGCTTGCGCAGCGCTGTGATCTGTTCGACCGTAAGGCCGCGGTAATCAGTAAAAATAAAATCCGGTGAAGTCTGGAAAAGGTCTTTTAACTGATCTATGGATTTTACTTTTGTATCCTGTATTTTTTTAGCAACAATAGCCATTCTATAAACTCCTTGTTATGAAAAACCTGCGGTTTTTCACTCCTCTTCCTTTATCTCTACCCAGACACCGGGGCCCATCGTGGAAGAAACTGAAATCGTCTGAATAAAATCTCCCTTGGCGTCCGCGGGCCGTTTTCTCATAATCTCGGTAACCGCAACCTGGACATTCTCGGCGACTTTTGCCGGCTCCATCGAAACTTTGCCGACAGCCATGTGAACAACACCGGTTTTATCTGCCCGGAACTCGACACGGCCCTTGCGCAGCTCGGACAGCGCGGCCTTGAGATCGAAAGTGACAGTGCCTGTCTTGGGATTGGGCATAAGGCCCTTGCGGCCCAGCACCATACCAAGTTTACCGACATCCTTCATCATGTCAGGAGTCGCTACCGCGACATCAAAATCCGTCCATCCGCCCTTGACCTTTTCGATCAGGTCATCGGCGCCAACAAAGGCGGCGCCCGCTTCCTGGGCTTCTTTTTCTTTTTCAGGCTTGCAAAAGACCAGAATCTTCTTCTCGCCCCTGAACTGGTTGGGGAGAACTACCGTATCCCTTACGGTTTGGCTCTTCTTGAGATTAACTTTGATATGAAGTTCGACGGTTTCGTCAAATTTGGCATAGGCCATTGATTTGACCAGACCCAAAGCTTCGTTAATTTCGTAGGAATTTACAGAATTGTATTTTTTAACGCTCTCGCTGTATTTTTTTCCGCGGCTCATTTTTCTGCCTCCACTCCCATGGATCTGGCGGTTCCGGCGATTATTCTTACCGCACCTTCCAGATCATTGGCGGAAAGATCGGCCATCTTGAGTTTGGCGATCTCCTCCAGTTTGGCCCTCGTAATTTTGCCCACTTTGGTTTTGTGGGATTCCGAAGAACCCTTCTCGATACCGGCGGCTTTCTTGATAAGTACCGAAGCCGGCGGAGTTTTGAGAATGAAAGTGAATGATTTGTCAGCGTAAACTGTAATGACAACCGGAATAACCAGTCCCGGTTCCATGGTTTTTGTCCGGTCGTTAAACTGCTGGACAAACTGGGGTGCGCTTACCCCGTGTGGGCCAAGCGCCGGACCTACGGGAGGCGCCGGGGTAGCTTTTCCCGCGGGACACTGCAACTTGACAATCGCAGTAATCTTTTTCTTTGCCATATATTCTCCTTCGTGGTATGCCGGATTAAATAAACACCCGGACTAACGAAACCGCGCAGGGCGGCTTCTCCCACTTACCACTTGCTACATTTTTTCTACCTGCAGAAGGTCGACTTCCACAGGTACATTCCTGCCAAAGATGCCAACCATTACCTTTAATTTGTTCTTTTCCTGGTTAACTTCTTCGATAACTCCGGTAAATGACTCAAACGGACCGTCAATAATCTTGATTGATTCGCCGGGAACGTAGTTCTGTCTTGCTCTGACAGGCCGTTCACCCTTGATTTCGCCGGATTTTTGCAGAATTCCGCGGGCCTCGTCTCCGGTAAGAGGGCTTGGTTTGCGATCCGCCGGTGTCCCGACAAAACCTGTAACACCCTGAATTTTTTTAATTTTGGAACAGGTAATTTTCCAGCCCTGGTCCGGAAGATCCATTTCCACCAGAATATAACCCGGCAGGAATTTCCGCGTCTGGGTCCGTTTTTTACCGTCCCGGACCTCAACGACCTCCTCTGAAGGTATCTTAATATCCCGGACAATATCCTTGTCCAGTTCACCTTTGTCGGTCATTATGCGGATGAGTTTTTCTATTTTGTTCTCATATCCTGAATAGGTATGAAGGACATACCACCCTGTTGCCATTTTTTCCTTTTATAAATTCAAATTTATTAAAAAACTGCCTGTACACCAAGGAGCAGCAATACGTCCACCAGACCCAAAACCGCCGCAATGATGACAGTTGAAACAATTACAACCTTGACCGAGCTTATAACGTCATCCCTGCCAGGCCAGACTACCTTACGGAGTTCGGCGTAAGATTCTTTAATAAACTGAACAATCTTGCCCATATAATCCCCATTAATTACAAAAACTTAAACCATTTCCAGGCGCAGTAAGCCTCGAACTCACGACCTGCGGTTTTGGAGACCGCCGCTCTACCAACTGAGCTATACGCCTATGAAAAACAACCTTATTTAACCTTGGTCTCTTTATGAATCGTATGTTTACGCTCAAAAGGACAATATTTGCTCAATTCCAGCTTATCCTGGGTATTCCGCCGGTTTTTTTGGGTAGTATAATTCCTCCGCTTGCACCCGCTGCACTGAAGCGCAACCAATTCCACCGCTTGTTTCTTGCTAGCCATGTTAAAACTCCTCAAAAATCCTGAAAATCCGCCAAAACCCGGTTATTGTTACAAAACCAGGCGTGGAGTTTTACGAAGTAAAACTATCACCAAATGCCTGGAGTTTTGCACCGCAAAACCTGGCTTTTATATACGATCAAACCTGGAGTTTTACTTCGTAAAACTCCAGAGGAAAAACTTCGCAGAAGTTTTTCCTAGCCCTCGATCAGAATCGAACTGATGACCTTATCCTTACCATGGATATGCTCTGCCAACTGAGCTACAAGGGCATATTATGCTGCGGGCAGCATAATGCTGTATACAACATTTCGCTGATTTTACAAGGTTTTGTTAAAATAACAATTTTGTAAACTTTCGTCAAGAGGAAAACCCGTAAAACCTGAAAATTTGAAAAAATTAGTTAAATTTTCCCGAATTTTCATACATCATTAATACGCCAATTGACAGAGCGCCGCGGAATTGGGGCCTAAATTCTATTTTTTTTGATGAATGGAATTAATGATTTTATTTTTTTAACTTGACTTGTATTTTACATAAACATAATACGCATTTCTGACAATGCCATTGGCATCGGTAAAATAAGCGGAAATATGGTGATTTCCCTTTTTTAAGGTTTGGGTAAATTCAGAATATAAATCGGCGTCGTTTACCTTGCAGGTTTGCCATATTTCACCGTCAACCAAAAGTTCGGCCTTTTGTATGTCCAGTGTTTTACCCCCGGTCCACCAGTCCACAATCTCCCCGGGAATTCCTTCGCGGATAGGCCGGTTTTCTTCGGCAGGCCAGCGCCTTGTTTCAAAATGATACTCACCGTCTTTTTCTGCAAAAATTTCCCAATAGCTGCGGCAGACCATTCCCTGGCGCACCTGTCCCTGGTTCCAGGCGCAGTCAGTGTCGCTGCCCCGTATGTCATGGCTTGTAAGGACAGTAACCTTGATTCCGTCCGCACCAATTGAAATGGGAATGTCTTCGTCAAACTGTACCGAGACTTTTTCCCACCAGTCTTCGTAACCCTTGCGCATTTGCGCAGCCAGGTCCCGGTGGTCGCCTGAAATATCCCAGCGCTGTTCGGGATCATCGGCAAGATTGTAGAGTTCTCTGCCGTTTATCAGCCGCCATTTGCCTAACATAGTGCAGCTTGATTTCCATTTAACAGGATTAACCAGACGCTGCGAATCTGTAACCACCATGCGATCGGGCCAGCCGGCATTCTCTCCCTTCATAAGCGGCAGCAAGCTTTTACCGTCGCATTTTGCCGCATAACGTACGGAATCATCGTCATTGAGCCCGCAGAGATCCAGCAAGGTCGGCATTAAATCGATGCTGGCTGTAAGTTCATTTACAACTACATGAGTATTAAATCCGCCTTGCGGCCAATGCAGCAAAAAGGGAGTGTGATGCCCGCCTTCGTACTCTGAACCTTTTCTGCCCCTCATACCCATATTGTAGCCTTCGGTTACAAAGCCGCTTGCGTCGGTTTTACAGCCGTCAGCACTGCCGTTGTCAGTCATAAAGATAAGTATCGTGTTGTCCGCAAGGCCGGATTCCTTAAGGTAAGCGCGCAGTTTACCCATGTTTTCATCTATTCTGGCGATCATGCCATAGAAGCGGGCGCGTTCCTCGGTCATCTGTGCCCGGTAGGGCCTTACATACTCCTCCTCAATTTGCAGCGGTGAATGGGGCGCGTTTGTGGGGATGTAACAAAAAAAAGGCCTGTCCCTGTTGCGTTCCATAAATTCCATACCAAGGTTAAAGAACACATCGGTACAATAACCTTTGAACGGACGCGGCTTACCCATATCGAAATAAGTGTCGTCGAAATAATCATTGCCCCAATAGTCGGGAGTCTGCCCAATACCGCCGCCGCCGTGTACAATAGCTTCATCAAAGCCGCGGTCCTGCGGCCTGTACGGATAACAGTCACCCAGGTGCCATTTGCCAAAAATTCCGGTTTTGTACCCCTGTCTGCGCAAAGCAGATGCAATAGTAACTTCATCCTTGCGCAGCAGGGAACGGCCCCCTATTGTATGCCAGACACCGGTGCTGTTGTGGTACCTGCCGGTCATAAGGCTGGCTCGTGTCGGAGCGCAGGTCGGCCCGGTGTGGAAATCGGTAAACGCGACGCTTTCGCTCCACAAATGATCAAGGTTGGGCGTCTTAATCCAGGGATTGCCGCTGAATCCGGTGTCGCCGTATCCCTGATCATCGGTCAGGACATAAACAATATTGGGCCTGTCTGTCATTTTTTATTTGCCAGGAATTGATCATAGCTTGACTGCAGGTATTTGATATACCTGTCGGTCTGCAGAGCATTAAAATTGGAAAGATATTTGTTCCAGTCCCGCGTCAAATCCATGTCTCCGGTTATAAACTGAACAGCAGATTGCATCCAGTATGTATTAATATCGTTCTGCATCTGCGAGAATTGCATTGCATCCGCGGAATTTAACCTAATCGGCGGAGTTGCGGTCTTGGGAGCGTACGGCGTCATTAATTGGGTTGCCCTGTAAAGTCTGGTTTCAAGTCCGGCTGCTGAATAAATATCGTCTGTACCGGTCTGCTGATTGTGGATGGTCATGTTATGCGGGAACTGGATTCCGTCATATTTATAGTTCTGTGTTGTCCCATACTGTTCAAGTCTCTCCCATGTTGCCTGTACTCCCGCATAGCTTAAAACTCCCTGAGCGGGCCGCATCCAGTGAACGCCTTCAATTCCTTCCCTTGCCCTTAGCGCTCCGTCAAACGAATACAGCCAGTCAACCCATCGTATTGCGACTTCCGGAATCTTGCATTTGGATGTAACAGCGAATGTTCCAGTTATGTGGTTGTATGGTTCCCATGTAGCAAACTGAACGCCCTTTGGCCCCTTGAGCGGAGCGATGGCGCCGAAACTTATATGCCTGGTCCCTGCAAGATCCGCAAAGCCGCTTGGCGCCTGTGCGGGAATTGCGCCAATTGTTAAATCGCTGCCAGATTCAACCAACTGCTTTACCTGTTGATCCGTTATCGTAAAACTGGATTTATCCAGCAAGCCATCGGAGTACAGTTTTTGAAAATATGCCAGTCCGTCCCGCCAGCCATCCTGCATAAAAGCAAGACTTATTTTTTTGTTGTCATCAATGATTAACCTGTTGTAGCTGTCATCATAAATAAATGAGTTCATCAGGAATGATAAACCCGACAATGTCGCGTCTGTATTAATTATCAGGGGGATTTCGTCGGTTTTACCATTTTTGTTTGGATCCTTTGTTTTAAACGCTGTCAAAGTATTATAAAAATCGTCAGTTGTACCGGGCATTGAAAGGCCCAGATTTTTTTCCCATGTTTCGTTGATCCACATCTTGCGCTGGAACATTGTATGCGGAGTCTGCCGCGCTAACGGGAGTGTATAAATTTTACCGTCAAGAGATACAATCTGCTCGTCAATGGTAGGGAACGCTTTCCTCAATCCGTTAAACCAGACGCTGTACTTGTCCAGCAGATCATTTAACGGAATAAAAACACCAGCCGGCCCGTAAAGCGCTTCGTCATTGAGTGACAAGCCCGAAGCAAAGTACACATCCGGGTAATCTCCGGAAGCAAGCGACAGGTTTCTTCTCTCTGCCAGGCCGGAGCTGGGCACTATTTCCCAATCGATATGGACATTGGTTTTTTGTTCATATTCTGTTGTAAATGAATTTGTTGTTAAATCTTCAATGGTCGGCGCCTGCGGAGAGAAGAACTTAAGTGTTACCTTGTCTTTGACAATCGGGAACTCACCGGCAGGTGTTACAATTGCAGCTCCCGATGTCTGCGCAGTAACTTCCCGGCCGCCCGCGCCAATCAACAGGCACGCTGCCGCAATGATCATAACCGCAAATACGATTCCCGTCTTTTTCATTTTTTCCTCCAGTTATAAATTTATGTGCCGCCTTTTGCCGGCATCATTCTGCCCTTGTCCAACCAACCCTTTGATCAGCCTTTAAGTGAGCCAACCATTACGCCCTTTACAAAATATTTCTGTATAAACGGATAAATAACCAACGCCGGAATACTGGCAACAACAATAATCGAATATTTAAGAAGATCAGCCATACCCTGACGCTCGATTATGTCCCTTATGTCAGAGATCATCGAAGTATCAACCTGGTTGGCAATTAATATGTCCCGCAGAATTATCTGGAGAGGATTAAGGCTGGAGGACTTTAAATAAAGCAGCGCGTTAAAATACGCGTTCCAGTGGGCAATGGCGTAAAACAATCCCAGTACACCAAGAATTGGCCCCGAAAGCGGCAGAACAACCCGGACAAAAAGTCTTAAATCCTTGCATCCGTCAATTTCAGCAGCTTCATATAATTCCTCAGGTATGGTATTTGACAGATATGTTATCGCGATTGCCATGTTCCAGACTGACAGAGCGCCGGGTAAAATCATTGCCCAGCGTGTATTAAGCATTCCAAGGTTTTTAATCAAAAGATATGAAGGTATAAGTCCGCCGCTGAACAGCATAGTAAATGTAAACAAAAACATTATATACTTCTTGCCGTAAATAACATTTTTCCTGGATAAGGGATATGCGGCGCACATGGTGACAATCAGGTTTATCAAAGTACCTGTAACCGTATAAAAAACCGAATTACCGTAGCCGACCCAGATTTGTTTGTTATTGAAAACAGCGCTGTAACCTTTTACCGAAAAATCCACGGGCCACAAATAAACCCTGCTGGACATTACCGCTACAGGCGAACTGAATGAACATGCGATTATGTGAACAAGAGGGGCCAGCACAACAATGATGATAATTGCCGTAAGTGTGCGGATAATAACATCCAGCGTTATGTCGGATCCTGTTTTTTTAACACTAATCATTGCATTACCACAGGCTTGTCTGGTTATATTTTTTTGAAAGGGTATTTACTCCCACAATCAAAACCAGGTTGATGATTGAATTGAACAACCCTACAGCAGTAGCAAAACCATAATTATTGTTAAGGAGCCCAATCTTATAAACATAGGTAGGAATAATTTCTGAAACTACAGAGTTCATGCTGTTCTGCATAAGGTATGCCTTCTCGAATCCCAGATTCATAATACGGCCGCAGTTCAGTATCAGCAAAACTACGATAGTAGGAATAATGCCGGGCAAGTCCACATGGATAATGCGTTTCCAGCGGCTGGCGCCGTCCGCCATTGCCGCTTCGTGCAGTGCCGGATCAATGCCTGTCAGGGCAGCTATGTAAATAACTGCGTTGTAACCCATGTTCTGCCAAACTCCGGACCATACATAGAAATGTCTGAACGAATCCGGCCTGCCCATAAAATTGACCGGTTCTCCCCCAAAAAATCCGACCAGATTGTTGATTATCCCGGTATGCGGGGAAAACACCATCTGCATAATGGAAACAAGAACTATTACAGAGATAAAGTACGGCGCATAGGTAATGGTCTGGATAATTTTACGCGCGTGAATGTTCCTGATTTCGTTGATGCAGAACGCAAGGATTATCGGCAGCGGAAACCCGGCCGCGAGCTGGTAAATACTTAACAGGATAGTATTCTTGAGAAGGCGGCCAAACATAAAGGACGAAACAAATAAACGGAAATTTTCCAGGCCGATGAATTTTCCCTTTGTTATTCCTCCGATTGGGTTTACTTCCCTGAACGCAAGCTGGATCCCGTACATGGGAACATAGGCAAATATTATGATGTAGGCCAGCGGCACCAGCAGCATAAGCCAGCTGCCCGGGTAACGTGTAATGCTTTTAATAAGTCCTACGGGAAACTTTTCCTTCATCAGCCTTCCTATTTATTTTTTCAAATGGAATAAATAAATTATAAACATCATTTATATACTTGTCAATAAAAATTTTATATACTGCTAAAAATAATACATGTTAAAATTAATACATGCTAAAAATAATACATCCGGCAGGGAGACAGGTTTGTAAAATGTATATTGTAACAGGACAGGGCGGAAATCTGCCGTTAATCAAGGAACAAAACAAATTTCTTATAAGGGAGGTAATATATAAATTCAGTCCTATATCCCGCATACAAATAGCGGAATCCTTGGCACTAACACCTTCTACCATTACCACAAATGTTAATGAACTGCTAAATAAGAAGCTTATAAGGGAATGTGTAAAGGAAGAACCCTGCGGCGAAAGCAAAATTTTGGGCCGGCATCCGGTTAACCTTGAATACGATCCCGGCGCCAGGTATTTTATAGGAGTTGATATAGGACCATATACAACTACTTTTGTGTTAACCGATTTAATGGGAAATATGGTTTCCAGGCAAAAAGGGCCTGCCCAATCCGGCACCTATCAGCAGCTCATACCTTTTTTAACCGGTAATATCTCCAAACTGCTTGAAAAAAGCAGCATCAAGCCAGAAAAAGTAATGGGAGCCGGAATCGGGGTTCCGGCTTCTGTAGATGACAATAACGGGACTATACTTATGTCCAGCCGATCCGACTGGTCCGGCAAACCCATGGCTGCCGATATTTTTACAAAGACCGGCCTTGAAACTGTAATAGAAAACAATGTTAAAGCCAGAATAACGGCGGCGGACCTGTTTAACCGGAACCTCAAAGCCGATATTTTTCTTTATTACCGGATCTCTTCCGGAATGTCCTGTCCCATGGTAATAAGGAAAAATAAACTCGGCACCCGTGTCATAGGTTCAAGCGAAATAGGGCATATGATAGTAGAAAGAAACGGAAAATCCTCCAAACAAAAACCATTAATTCTGCATTATGCCGCGAGCGAACAGGCAATCTGCGGACATTGTGAACGTGCAATCAAAAACAACAGGGCCCGCATACTGGCTGGGCTATGCTCTGTTCCCGGCAAGCCTTCGATAAACGAAGTCCTGGAAGCCCAAAGGGCCGGAGACAGGGACACAGATAAAATCATGTCAGGAGCCATAATGTATCTGGGTCTTAATCTGGTAAACCTGATAAATTTTGTCCATCCCGAAGGCGTGCTGATAGAAGCGTTTATCATGACACTGCCAAAAAATAAAAATCTAATGCTGGAAATCATCAACAGCAATTTATACAATTACGAAAGCAGCGCGCCTGTAATTGAGTTCGTCCCTTATAATGAACACATCGGCGCTCTTGGCGGCGCAGCGGTCGCAATCAAGCATTTTTTACTGGAAGGATGAAATTGGGTTTTTACAAAAATTCTCCGCTTTTTTTAGGAATTAAAATTTAGCTTTATTGCACAAGTATTAGTTTTCGGTTAATATTTTTTCTAATATTTTTATAAGTCCTTCATATTTCCCGTTAAAAGCTTCAATATCTGCAGTCAAGAGAGCTTCTTTTTCAGTTTTATTGAAATCTAATATATAACCTGCATATAATGATAATTGCCTGAAAAATTCTCTGGAAGTCCTTCCATTTCCTTCACGAAACGGATGTAATGCATTTATTTCTCCCATATAATAAGCTGTTTTTTCAATAAATTTAAATTTTTTTAATCCATATAAAAAATTTTCTTTTTGTAAATTTTCTATTATTTTATTAGCATTTTCCATAATATATTGCCCACGGCAAAAAATAGAATTTCCTTTTGAAAAAAAATCACCATGCCGAATTTTTCCAGCCCATTCATATATGTCTTCAAAAATTTTTTTATGTAATCTACATAAAATATCAAAATTGAATTTTTTGGTTAATATTGGCGAATTATAAAGCATTAATATTTTTAAACTGGTTATTTCTCTTTCAGCAACAATTAAAGCATTTTCATCTCTGATCCCAAGTTTATTCTTAAGAACATCGGTACCTGGGTAACAGTATCCTTCAGAACCATTATAAATATATTCATATTTTTCCATAAATTATACCTTGATTAAGGTATGTTTTTTAATGGTTTCGTTCAGAATCTCATTTATATCTCTATCTCCTTTCAAGCAAGTTCTTAAGCGTGCTTTGTCTTCTTCTGTCAAAGGCATATCTTCCATTTTCATTGTAAAATCGATGTTTTCAATAGTATTTTCAATGATTTGTTCATTAGTCATTAATTTAATATAGTTATAAAATGAAAAATTTGCAAGTAAACGCGATGCCTCACGTTAAATCTAACCATTTACTGGGCTTGCAGCGTTTGAATATTTAGAAGGGTATTAATATCAATGCCGGTAATGTCACTGATCAGTAACAACCATTTTTACCATTCTTATCTCCAATGTGTCTCAATATCATTAAGACTTTTTGTTATTCAATTTTCAATTCCAGAAGAAAGTTCTCGTAATCCCTTTTCACTTTTTCAAGTGAATTCTCTGCCTCATTTATTTTTTCTTCCAACGCATCTATGTCGGCATCTTCTTTGATAAGACGCTGAAGATAATCTTTCCCCTGGGAGCTTTGGTTTCCGGCTGCTTCAAGATTTTTGCGTGTCCGTTCCTGCTTTTTCACCAATTTATCGTGCTTGTCCTGT
>Ga0123357_10009119_pt1 | contig 12491 bp, 8 predicted proteins | sample TergutEmb28metaG_FD_89873 | JGI IMG/M metagenome (GOLD analysis project Ga0123357, IMG submission 89873) | Embiratermes neotenicus P4 segment gut microbial communities from Petit-Saut dam, French Guiana - Emb289 P4 | ecosystem: Host-associated > Arthropoda: Insects > Digestive system > Gut ... | reverse complement strand
TACGACAGGAAGTTGCTGCCATTACACCTGAAATGATTCTCAAGGTCATGGACAACTACCGAGAGGCTACATCAGTTTATCAATATTCAAGGCCGCCACTTGAGTGATGTTTTGTTCAAAACATGTTGATGTAAAACGGCATTCTGTGTTCTTTCCAGAAATAGAAAAAACATTTGCCGTATCTTCTTTGGTTTTGAATTTATTCGCTTCTCAAATAGGGGAGTTCTTTCTGCCGCACCCTGTATTTTAAAAAATCGCTTTAGTTACAGCAAGATCTTTTCAGAACCACTGAGTTAATAAATATTGTGAAAGTGATGTATATGAACAGTAGTTGATTTATTCCGTAGTCTGTCTTGAGACAGATCTTTAGCGAGGTCTCCGCGGCGTGCGATCTAGTGCTTCCTCTTGCAAGTTCCAGTATTTTCTCTTTTCCTTAATGTCAACCAGTAGCTGCTTATGTCTTCTCGTCGTGCTACCGTCCCTTCTATCTTTCCTCTAATATCGCGTTTTAAAAGGAAGCTCCTACAGAATGTGACTGATCCACTTAGCCTCTCTTCGTTTTACTGTATGTGGGAAGTTCCCTTGCTCCTGGACTCCAAGCAATATTCCACATTTCTTACACGATCCGTCCAACTGATCTTCTCCAGCCTTCTCCAGCACCAAATTTCAGAATTTTCACGGTATTTCTGATCTATTTTCCGAAAAGTCTAAATTTCAGCACCATACAAAACTATTAACCAAATGTAGCATTTCACTAATGTTATACCCAATCTGCTGGCCAAAGGTCTTCTTGTTGAATGCCACTTTTTCAACAGTAATTCTTGATTTAATTTCATGCGTACATCTTGCATCATATGTTATAAAGCTACCATGACAGCTGAAACACTCCACATTCCGCAATTCTTTTGTTCTATCATAATCTGAGACGAGGATGGCAGTCTTGAAATAACATTAGTCGCAGACAGAAAATGTTACCGTTAATGCGGGATTAGATACGAGTATATCTACATCACTGCATGATTTATTAGAGTGTTAATCCCCATCCAGTGGATAAGGGTGCGAAGTGACAGGTAGTTGCTGCCGCTTTTATGACGGTGCTCACACAGTCCAAGATGGTGGTCTTTGCCGCCTGTACATTAAAAGTGTGGGTTCGAGGACCTTCCATCCTGAGAAAACAGCAAAAATTGTAGTCGAAACCTAAACGGTTTTAATCCCGATATATTACGCCCAGGATTACCTTGTCTCCGAACTCTATCGCCTAATATTAAAAAAATGAATAAATAGTTTCGGAAAGTGTAAATGTTCCAATTGTGAGGTAGAAGCGTTGGCGGCAATTAGCTACATTCGACATACACAGATATTGCAAACACAAAGGCCTAAAAATAATAACAAAAAAAATACTGTTGAGAAACCAGGGACAACCTAAACCCACGACAAGAAAGGTGTTGAAATTAATGCCACGCACTAACCCGACGCACAATCGCTGTTCATAAAGAAAACCCAAATTAACAAAAGAAGAACATACTCAAGTAATACTGGCTTATTGCAATGACTACAACTACCAAAGAGGAGCTGTCAGAAAATAAAAGTTCACTTGAGATACAATTCTGAAATTCAAGAACCATGTAACATACTGCTTACAATCCTGAAATGGCGTCGAACAATCATCAATTTCAACAGCTGAAGCAGAAGTTTGGCGGCCATAAATTTTAAATACGATCGTAACGTGAAAGGCGCTGTGACATAATCACCGATAACACAGCAAACAGACTTCCATAAACTTGGAACAGAAGAACTCGTCCCACATCATTCTAAGAGCGTCGTACTGCGACTGGAACTATGTGGAAAAGCCGTTGAACAGCAATACAATTAAACGTAAACTATTCTTATTACAGTTCAAAAAACGTAAGCAGTGTAAACGTATTTTTAACCGACCTTCATACATTATGCTCCACGTTTCGTGACCTGGCAACGTTACGTGGTTTAATTTATACGACGAAGTGTTTGGTATTGACATGCCTTATTCATCAAAAAAATTTCACTGAAGCAACTAACAGAAAAGGTGGGTGATATCACACTGTTTCGCTTTTACAATTTAGTCCTAAAATAAATAGTCTCCGGTGGTTCAGAAAGCAGCCAGTCCCGCAGACAAGGGGGTGCAAGTGGATGCAATGTATCCACTACAAATCTGGATGCACCTACCAGGAATTAAAAAATATATATATATATATCATAGACAAACATGTTTATTAGCCCGCTAAAAAAAAGTCCGACATTCTACCGCATCTATGTGTTGCCTCTGTTGAACCGCCGTGGTTGGAAACAACTCGCTCTAAAAAATGTATGTATATGCAAGATGTTTTGTGCTGTGTTATAAAGTGCTTCATGTAATTGAAGTGTAGATTTTGTGGACCAGATAAACACGCTTTTTACGCTTTTGTATACATACTATATACAGAAAATATGTGCAATAGAGCATTATATACGTATATAAACGTATGTACGTACATGCACCCGCAGCGGAAGCTGTGCACCCACTGTGTCCATGGTCTGGCTACGGTCCTGCCGTAGCGAAGCTAGTAGTCTGGGTTATCCCGGCTCCAATAGGAAGCATATACAGACTATTCACAAAGTCAGGCTCCTATTTTAATCATTTTTCGCACGATAAAAAAAAAAAAAGCAGATATACGCTGCCTTTGTAAGTTGTTCCATAACTCAGAAAAGTTTACGTGTGCTTTAGTCTACCTCAAAATGGGAATCCCTAGCGGTCCTGATCACATAAAGTAGATGGTCCAGTTCTACCCACGTACGGGTCGGCATACCTTTCGCCACACCTGCAGATTTCTTCTTCAAGAAGGGTTGCATTGACATCCACAGATGGTCTGTGAACACAATCCTTCACATACCAACACAGGAAGAAATCCGAGGGCGTAATGTCAAAGGATCACAAGGATTCAGGAGATTGGTTCATCCCCTGACATCAAGCACTTCGATTTCTTCCCGTGAGGGTAAGTTAAGTGCTAAATGCACAACCGGTATATTATAGTACTTTTCGCATTTACAGACGACACAAGAAACTTCACTAGATTCTGTTAAGTTCTAACAGCGTCCGCGTTCCCTTAACGTTCAATCTTCCACCCGCGATATGTTTCAAGGAACATATCCAACAGTATTGGCGACGGATGGCTGTACTTACTTCTAGACGAGCTCTTTGGTAACCTATGAAACAATGTACGTAAGAGTCCACATACAGACATCTGTATTCTCCATAAGCTACTTCTTCAGAATACATAAACGTTTGATTTAATTAACTACAGGCATTAGCGGTTTGTGATTTCCGAGCTTGGCCGAAAATATCCGTCCTTTCTGTATACTGCTTAGCACCCCTGCTATTTTATGCAAACAAAGAGTCCGGGGTTTTAGGTTTCTAGAAATGAACTTAGTAACGATGAAACTAAGAGCACAGTAACTTTGAACTTAAACAATCGGCAATTTCAAGAAACGCACGAGGCAACCACTAAGCCGTTGAGCTGATATGGGTGTTCAAAGACCGCGTACCAAACAAATTATCTGGTTGAACTATGCTGTTCAGATGGTTTACGGCAATTTTATGGCCACAAATACCACGTCTAAAGGCGTAAATTAGCCTGTCCCAGTGGCCGCACGATCTAAGGCGTCGGCCTGCGTCCAATCGCCTGTTGAGATTGTTGGTTCGAATCCCACCGGGGGCATGGATGTCTGTCTGCTGTGAGTGTTGTGTTGTCAGGTAGAGGTCTCTACGACGAGCTAATCAATCGTCCAGAGGAGTCCTACCGAACGTCGTGTGTCGTTGTATGATCTAGAAACCTCGTGAATGAGGAAGCCCTGGCCCACTGGGGGCTGTTACGTCAAAAGAAATAAGTCGTATTTTGCTCACAGACTGCTTATTGAAGATGTTAAACTGGTCATTTAGGATGGAATCGAATAATGGTATTAATTACATGGAATTGCGTACTTCTGCGCCACGCAGTACGAGTATTTTACAAATCAATGTCAGGTATGCTCCCTCCTAACACAACTGTGCTTACGAGGTATTCACATTATAATAAGCGCTAATTTCGCTAAACGTTTCGGCAATTACTGCCAACTTTGGGTGCAGCAGCATTTGTGCAAACTTGATTATATCTTTTAAATGCACTGTGGAAAACCCAGTTAAATAATTTTTTTTAACGTAATAGCCAGTCCTTACCAGTGAATGCAGTCATAAATGCAAACCGAGAGCTAGTATAGGTAAAGTGGTAAAATTACGTGTGACACCTGGCAAACGAACGCGATGTTTTGCACTGTCTTCTGCCAAGATTCAGGAAAACAAACATAACTTGCACTGGCTTATCTTATTCGAGCAGACCCGTACTGCTATAAATATAGGCAGACATCACCAAATTACGCTTGTAGTTGTTTGTCAAGAAGTTTACAGCACTACAAGCCTTTCACTAGGTCGTATCTAGACCTACACGAATCCAATCCATATCGTCACACATTACGACTTACAAAATCCATCTTAATATTTTCGTTCCATTCAATGCGTAGTCTGCCATGTGACAGATCCATAGCCTCGTCCAAAGCGAGTTTTCTACAGAATACGATCTAATGCTTCGTCTTTCAAACCCCGTAACTTCTCTTCTCCTTAAAGTCATCCAGTAGCTGTTTACATCTTCCTCGTTTCCTCGTCCTTTCCATCTTCCCTTCCCATTTCTGTCTGTTATCTCTCAAACGGCCTCGAACTTCAGGATTTGTCATCCGAAGGTTACGTACACATTTCTCATCTTACCAGGCTTGAATTAATCAGCCTCATCAAATTTGAAGAAGACTAGGTCTACAGTAACAGCTCGGGTAGCTCTGTCGGTATAGTGACCACGCTACATACCGAACGACCGGCGGAATAGAGGTTCGATCCAATGCGGGCACAACACAGTTCTTTTCAGTGCGTCCAAGACCCGACCTGAAAGTCGTCAAGCCTCCATTTCAATGCGCAGAGGGGACTGCTTTCTCCGCAGGTAAAGTTGAAGGGTCAATTCACCTCCATCTAGCACCGAGATTAAGAATACATGAAATTACACCTCAACTCCCCCATATGCCTTCAAGACGTGCACCTAATCAAGTATTTTTTCCTTTCGATTCGCCCTTTTTAATCATCCAAACATCACCGTATCGTCCAACATCCATACATATCTCGTTCTTATAGAAATTAACATTCAAAATTTAAGGGACTGGAAGGTAAGTTCTAAATCGAAATGTACGAGGCGCTCCACGAATATAATCTACTCGTAACTGCTTAATGAATTTCAATCTGACTTGTTACTGTCGTTGCAAAAACGCCATTTTCCACCTGTTCAATTATATATTTATATAAGTTTCCAAAGACTAACCCCGCAGTATGGCAATAAAAAGTACACACACACACAATTTTACTTTGTAGACCAACCCCATTTTTTTCCGCATTCATTTCTCCGTGGCAGTAGTACTGATGTTTTGGCCAAATACTCTGGTATTATTAGCATCAAATTTAAAGTATCTCGCCAATCCAGTCAGTCAATGGTGCTGAAAAGACCGATCCGCTTTCTCCAAACGAATAAACGTCGTGATTAAGTGGACAGCACTCCCGTTTCGTAGCATGGGGTCACGACTTTGAACCCGAACGTCCATTCTTAGAATTCTGTGACTTCCCACAATTCCTCCAGCAAATTTTGTAGCTTCCACGACCGCCTTCTTTCCAAGTCACCACTCACGATACATGTTACCATACGATGTTATTCGTTTTTTATCTTACGCATTAGAAAAGCAAGTTCTATAGCAAACCACGAATAAATCCCAAGGCTTTCGACAATACTTTGCAGTAGCGCAGCTGGTTGAGACAATGTGCTACAAGCCGAAAGGTCACCGGTTCGATGCCCGATAGTGTCACTGGACTTTTTCATTGACAATCCCTACGGCCGCACTATGGCCCTGGGGTGGACTCAGCCTCTAACAGAAATGAGTACTAGGAATATCTCCTGGGGGGTGAGGGGGTGGGGGATATAGGAGGCCGGGGCGTAGGGATGAAAAACTTACCTCCATATGCCGACTGTGTTGAAATCTGGGAGCCTCAATATCCTGGAACCCTCAGGGCGTGGACAGGGATTACTTTACCTTTACTTTTACTTTGCAGACTACTCTAGACCTGCATGTGCTACATATTCGGAATAATTTTCGCGTTTGTAATTCTATGACATATGTATATATATAAAATATACAAAACTGCAATTTTACCTGTTGTTTTTACATGGGTGTGAAATTGGTCTCTCGCGCTACGCGACATAGATTGAGGATGCCTGAAAATAAAGTGGTTTTGTGAATATACGGGACATCGATCTTCTAAAGACCGCTAAGCTACTCGACAAACTCCTCTCCCCCTCTTTTTATGAAATCCGAAGTTCCGGTATCACGTTCGTGACAGCCCGCCAATGAGCCAGATGAATCCAGTCAACATCCATTTTAATATCATGCCGTTTCCGGTAGCTCCGATGCGCGGTACATCCTCGCCTTCTTCATCCACCTTGACTTGATCATCACAACTGAAAACTAAAATTTATGAAGTTGATTATGTAATTTTTTCCAGCCCAAATAATCCCCTCATGTCCGAATGTTAAACTCAGTACCGTCTTTTCAGACACCCTCAATTTATGTTCCTCCCTTCGTGTATGAGACCCAATTTCATACCCATACAAACTACATACAAAATCAGGCTTGCAGCGTGTATTTTAATATTTGCTTCAGCCACCAGGAAGCAACGCGCTTGATTGTGAACCGAATGGTAGCAGGCAATCCCTGAATTTTATTTCCTAATGAGGAACTCAGTGTATCGTCATTAGTACGATCAGATCAATGATAAACAGCCGTTACATGTAGCACACGTTAGGGGAGACGAGAAATGAATACAAAGTTTTTATCGAAATGCCTGGAGTAATGTTTCCGGCCAAGATCCACAAACTTTCCAATAAAATGTTTCGAAAATATGAAACAGACCTAATTGTTCTTATTAATTAGTGTTGCGAAACCCCATTAGCAGGCGCCAATGGGTCTCAGTACCCGGTGTAACTGTGGACTTTGTGAATAATGGAAGGGATATGATGACACAGGGTATTCCCACAGTGCCAATGAAGGGCAGCATATATTGGTACATACTACAATCCCCAACATCAATAGAGCAACAGCAAAGTAATAAGTAGGACCACTTAAATCCCCTGGCTGAATACTTTCATTCCACCCGAAATCCAAACCCAGTGTTTCCCGAATACAAGCCAAAGGCGTTATCAGGCCAAAATAATGTTTCATGGTGGAAAAACATCAATATCAAAGTACAAATTACCTTGAACTACGTCCAGGACAAACAGCCAAATAAATATAACGCATAAAACACTATTACCAAGGACACTGGCCTATATGCACGTAATATAACGGGCTTGGTTTATGAAGGGCGGGTGATTTGAGTGAGTAATTAGTTACGCCAGATGGTAGAAGTCCACAGACGGAACTACGCTTAGTGAACCACAAAATCAAGATTCCATTTTATCGGAATGTTGGGTGCTTTAAACTGCTAAATATCGTAACTGTTTGGAATGTCAGATGACTGAACATTTGAGAAAAATACCGTAAGAGAAGTTACTGAAAAACTAACGTTAAATATGACTTATTTTTTCATGAAGTGTTATCATCGATTACCCACTATGATCGATACGTATAGTATCGATAAACGAGTATATCGTCCATCCGGAATTCCGTCTTAAAAAATGCTGAAATTCAGGTTATCACGTGACTCCATATAGCGCTAACAAAAAAAATCCAGTGCTTCGAAATTCTTTTTTCATAACTGCATGTGAGTCAAACGTATGCCGAGCGTATGCTAGGAAGGAATCATGAGAATGTTAAAGTTAACATTCACGATTCACATTAAAAGGGAAACGTTTTGCCAGACCATCGAAAATGTATAAAAAATGTAATCAAAGAGAGTTACTGAACAATTACAGTTACAAATTACATTTTGTTTCATGATATGTTTTACTTTCCTTACGTCAAACATGACACGTTCAGGGTATTATTAGAAGAAAATAATGTAACAACCAATACTGTTAATGACTTCATAAATCATTACGAATTAAAAAATCCCTGACAAAACACGCCATGGATCCGCGCATGAATACTGTGTTAACGTCATGTGGGGACCCCCTTTCTAGAATACGTTATTTGAGGCAACGGGAAGGGCGTAAACAAAATACGAACTGCGTGTTAACAATATCGGCTCAGACTGCAATACACTTTAGCCCATACAGACAAACAACGCCTTGCATTCAAACAGTAAATCATAGCACTATACGAACTGAAGCCCAGAATTCCGTCCTTGTTTGCGTTTCTTCCGCCATTCCTGTCAACTTTTCTTTCAATTATTCTTTCATTCTTTCTTCCATCCTTTCTGGAACGTATATTCGTCAAGCTCTTGACTGAACACTGACCCCACCTCGAAACAGAGAGGAGGTTATGAGACTTAAACATTTAAAAGCGTGCCGTATTCTACATCTTCGCAGCATTTCTTCCGCGTTGACACTGTTACGTAGTACTACGAAACAAGGAATACTAAGTGAAATAAATCATACAAAAAAAAAAAGGAAATAAAAATAAACTCCAACAGATGTTATGTAATTCATAAGGCTTCTGCTTTTTAACAGCCTTTGTTACACCAGCTGACACAACAGTTTTCTCCAACAGCGTCAACAATTCTCTTCTACAAAGGTATTCTACGCATAAGGATAAGGCTACGTTATCATCTAAAGAATCTGTTTAAACAACAGATTCCTACGCGGTTTATTTTGACCAACAATACACTTGGACAGCAACATTCTATGACTATGTGTACTTAAAACATCATTCCGATTAAATTCTCCCTTTAGCCACTGTGCAAGTTTTATTTGCAGGAAATGACGGTCGTGTCCACAGCTCAACGTATAACTCAGTATGTACTTTAATCAACCGAAAACTTATCTATTCTCTTTGAAGAAACTATTTTCGCGTACACTTACGATCTTATTATTTTATGAGGAAGGACAGTTTTTATTCCATGCAACTGAGTGTTTCAGTATCAGCTGTGACAAGGCTGTAGACGGTACGGAGGGCCGGACTAAGGGGCGGCCAGCTGGGCAGCTGCCCGGGGCGCCAACCTATACGTAGCGTTAAGAATAATCACAACTATGATGCTAGTAAGCTCAGGTTTCCATACCCGATAGAATTCCTCCGAAAATTATTCGCAATTTGGGCACGCGCCAGCCCTGTTCTAGACCGAATAAATTTCAAAGAATATCGGTTTAAGTGGGCGCCGAATCATTAGCCTGCACCTTCCAGGGGCGCCCACATGTCTCGGGCTGGCTGGCAGCACGTCACGAAACGTCAGATAGAAGTAAAATAATAATACGCAGGAAGCCGCGTCACGCGAAAGGCAGCTAGAGACCTTGACCTTGCAGCATGTTCTGAACCGATGGCATCGCGTTGGTCGAACCTACGGGCTTGCTCTGCGCATCGTGTACACGACGTTGCGGAATAACCACACTGAAACACGTGAAATGCTGAAGAATGTGACCGTACAACCGACTACTATCCGCAAAGATGAATTTTCCGGGTGCTGCCGAGCTGTTATAAGCGTATTCGGTCCGTCGGGGACTATTTTGAGGGAAATGATTAATACACTGTCCCATCAGTAGTTCCCAGAGACGCTTAATTTTCGAGATGCACTACACGGTCACGATGCATACTTTTGGCATGCTGTTTGTCACAGCGATAAAGCGCGTTGATACGTGTCACTATACGCTATACATGAAAATTTCCGAGACAATAACTTGCAAAATCTAAGACAAGCTAAGGCCATTTAGGACCTTAGAATTCCTCTACAAAAATATTTGACTTGTATCTTAAAATACATATTAACCACCTGTACCGAACTTCGTCCAAGTATCCAACAACAATACAAATTGTATAGGGCACTAAGAGTAGTTTTTGTATTATCTTCACGTGCATTATCCTGGTGTGTTACTCTTACAATAAACCGGTATTTATACGCGTCAGACACAAGTTACGTTCAGTATAGACTGATTATATCTTGATAAAAGGCCGAAACCTGTGACTATTGGGTTATTAACAAAATATAAGTTGTGTTTGACGAATGTACTTATTTCACACTCAAACTATGTAACAGAGCAAATTGTGGGTAGTTTGACCGTGCATCTTCCTCATGAAATAATGTAAAATACCAACTTGATGCAACAAGGTAATTTTATTGATGTATTCTTAGCTCTACATGTTTCGAGCGCATACGCCCATCATCAGGAGCATTAGATGTTGAGTTGCAGCATATGGTTTTCTAACGCTCCTGATGATGGGCGTATGCGCTCGAAACATGTCGAGCTAAGAATACTTAAATAAAATTACCTTGTTGCATCAAGTTGGCATTTCACATTATTTCAAGAGCAAACTGTCTCAGGCGGTAAAATGCCTGATTTTTGTTCAAGAGGTATCGGATTCCACGTTCAGCTGGCATAATGAGTACTGTAATCGAGATTTTCCATCGTATTTCTTAGTCCCTCGAGGCAAATGACGGGGTGGTACCTTTAAAATGCCACGACGACTTCCTTTATCATGTTTACTTCATTATCATCATCGAACGATTCAAGGGGTGGCAAGCTAACAAGCTTCGGGAACCGCACTTTAGGAGGAAACTTAGGCATGGGCCCTGCATTAAAAAAATAAAATATCCCCCCCCCCCCTAGCCTCGTTTAAGAGGCAGTGAAGTGCAATCAGTAACAACCCCTATCCCAACCCCAACCTCACCAACCACTGATAAATCCTGCCCTAACTAACGAGGCTCCAGGCAGAGGATCACAACAGTATAACTGTTCCATCATCCGCAGAGGAAATGCTGCTGAACACACCTGTCCAGGGGCTAAAAGATAGCAACCCCACCACTGGACTATGTAGCAGCTGGCTAGTAACACGCCCTAGGGAATTACGTATTACTTTCAAGCCTCAGGTGTAAAGACAACAGGATGGAAAACTTGACGACGAAGTATGGCAATGATCATGGTAATGATATAAAATAGCCGGTAGGATTCTGTGCATGTTAGCACCACGTATGACAAAAACGAAGCTTTGATAGGGTTGAGTAATCCGTGGGGAAACGTGCAAGATACGGACCTCTCTCGCCGGATACAACTATTGTAACGCAAGGTCGGTTAGTCCCGGCACTGTGGTTCGATCATTATGCTTTGTTCCCATTAACACATTTATCCGCCAGTGCAGTGTAACCGGAAATCAGTCCTTATCCTAAGTTGGCATATGTGCTTTAGAAAATATATTTCTCAAATGAGAATATATGCGACAGATGTACTGCTTCCAAGAAACTGTAAAATGTCATCCACATACTCTGCCAAAATACTTCATGTCGCCAATGTTAGACTTCTGTTATTAACATATTCGCATATCCGCACATTCCAACCAGCTGTGAAAACAAAATTTTCCCCAAAATAATGACACGTTATTTCAGTTCAATTACAGTGCTACTTCGGGCATGCAAACAAAATGGAATCCTTGGCCTACTTACTTCGTGGCGGCACAGAAGACTTTCAGACGTACAGCTCTTGTGATATTAATGTCATAATTACACTAAGTTTATAACCCAAAGGTAAAGTACGTAGTACTGACAAACTAGCATGCAAAGCTGATAAGGAGGTTTACAGGGTCAAATTCTAGTGAAGGCCGTTTACTGCTTGAAACTATACACAGTGCGGTCCAAAAGTTTTAGGACTGATTTTTTTTTTAAAATCGAAGACACATACATTTTTTTTTATTCAAAATAAGCACCACTGGCATATATACAGATTTTTGTGCAGTCGTAGAGTTTCTGAAAAGCTGCCGAAAATTCCTCCTTTTGGACCTTCTTTAATTCAACAGTTACGCCTTCTTGGATCTCAGTAACATCCGCAAAGTGGAGTTCTTTTAACACGCGATGCATACTGACTGTCGCCACCACCACCACAACCGCCGCCGCCGCTACCACCACCATCACCGACGCCACCACCATCATCAATGCCACCACCACCACCGCCACCGCCACCGCCGCCTCCACCACATTTTGTGCATTTCGTTTTAGTTTTCTCTACAGTACTTGCACGTGTTTTTTGCAGTTGTTATTAATACTGTTATTATTTAAAAATTATTCATATCAATGTAATTTGTTCCTTTTTGGGTAATTCCCCGGCGCCTGAGTTCTAATTGCCGACGTTTCGGAACTCACTATCGGTTCCATCTTCATAGGCAGGTCAATGATGTATTCTTCATTGACCTGCCTATGAAGATGGAACCGATAGTGAGTTCCGAAACGTCGGCAATTAGAACTCAGACGCCGGGGAATTACCCAAAAAGGAATAAATTAC
>Ga0123357_10009118_pt1 | contig 12492 bp, 11 predicted proteins | sample TergutEmb28metaG_FD_89873 | JGI IMG/M metagenome (GOLD analysis project Ga0123357, IMG submission 89873) | Embiratermes neotenicus P4 segment gut microbial communities from Petit-Saut dam, French Guiana - Emb289 P4 | ecosystem: Host-associated > Arthropoda: Insects > Digestive system > Gut ... | reverse complement strand
CGAAACATGTTGAGCAACTTATAAAGAGCAACTTATAAGGATAAATATATATAGTACTAAGTGACATCTAGTTGGTTTCTTATTCCACATTAAAATAGGCTGAGTTAACTCGCGAGCAAGGTGCTTAGGAGGATATTTGTGCCTAAAAGGAAAGTAGTAACAAGAGACTGGTGAAAACAACATAATCAGGAAAAACAAAGGGAGCATGTGGCAAGCATTCGGAAGAAAAAAAGGACATAGAGAATTCTGGTGGGGAAAACTGGACTAAGGAGAGAACGCGGAAAAGCTAGGCTTAGATGGAAGAATATACTGAAAGAGCTTTGAGAGGTGGTACGGAATGTCGTGTAATGGATTCATCTGGATAAGGGCAAAACAAATTGACGGCTCTTGTAAATTCGTTAATGATCATTCGGGTTTCTCTTGGCTCACTAAAGAAGAATTAATACCGCAAGTATAGGATGGGCCACGAAAAAGTAGCCCGCCTTCCGTTTTGTTCGTGTCCTTGTGATATTCTCTCTGCCGTTCGTATGTATATTGCGTAAAGTGTTTGAACAGGAGTCAACAGTCGTGCTGTCATCATGTTGAGATACACCCGACGTAACATAGTGATTTTGATGGCTGCAACTGCGTGGCTGATGTCCTTCAGTTCCTGTATCGTGTGCGGATTTGATTCGTATACCGTACTTTTCAACTGTCCTCAGAGAAAAGTTTTCCCTCTCTCTCTCCCCCCCCCCGAGAGGGAGAAATTTTCTGGGGAGACACTTGAAAAGTACGGTACACGAATCAAATCCGCACACGATACAGGAACTGAAGGACATCAGCCACGCAGTTGCAGCCATCAAAATCACTATGTTACATCGGGTATAACTCAAAATGATTAGATGTGCGCAGCTGTGTATTGATGCAGGAGGCAACCACTTGCAACATCTTCTGTGATGGTACATCCTTTCAGCATTTGGCTACCTTATTAATTTCTGTATTTACGCTATGCTACGGACCCGGCCTATTTTTTCGTGGCCCATTCTGTATAACTCTACACTAGAGAATTAAGACAATAAAATTTAGCTACATTGAATTCTCTCGTTCAACCTCTAATTTTCTTGAGTCAATGAGAAGACAAGGCACTGCCAAGAGACTAAGTGAATTTTTGTTACTTCGCTTTAATTAATTTGTTGTGTATTTAATATTCAGCATTCTATAAAGGAGAACTAGTTAGTACTGACGTCAAGTCATTTGTATTCACAAATAAAAATGAATAAATAAATGAAGAATGGAGCAAGATCATTTTATAATATCTGACTTTCCATCAGGAACAAAACAAATTCTTGCTTCTTTTGTAGAATATAAAGTTTGATCCAGTCATCCAACATATGCACCGAACTCGATTCAAGAAAACTCCATAGTATGGGTAAGAGCAAATATGAAGACGTTTAACCCTTTGACGCCTAACGACGACTATAGTGGTCGTACCGCACCCCTAACCTCTAAACGTTGCATTTTATATATTTATTCAACATGTATAGGTACTGAATATTTTAAACATGGTATACTCGTATAATTTCTGTTTTTTTTCCTCTTCAAAATTCAGTTTGTTTCATAAATCTAACGTATTTGCTTCCTGTATTATTCACATTTTATATACAGAATGTGCTGAAATTAAAAAAAATAATTCCGGCGCCAAAAGGTTAACACCAGAGTAGAAGACGGAAACCATGCATAAATGAAAACCACCCTCTTTTTTGTGGGTCCGGGTAGCTCAGTCGGTATAGCGAATGACTGGGGGCTGGATGGTCTGGGATCGAATCCCGGTATGGACGAGATTATCCGCTCGTCCAGACCGGTCCTGGGGCCCACCCAACCTCCTGTAAAATGGGTACCGGATCTCTCTCCGGGGGGTAAACTGCGGCCGGGGCGTACTGCTGACCACTCACCCCCGTCTAGTGCCGCAGTCATGGAAAAGTACAACTGTACCTCTACCCACCCTCTGGGCTACACCGGGCCTGCAACGGGATCACATTACCGTTTTTACTCTCTAATTACATCCCGAATACAAAGAGTTAGTGTTTCTGTAACTACAGGATGCGGCAGAAAGAACACTACAATTTGGGAGGGTCATAGCTTCGGATAGAGAGCGCGTACAGTGATGGAGAGCAAGTCGTCGAACAGCGGTGTACGTGCCGTTTTTAGTATACACCATAATGTGGTTCGGAGAACATCGAGCCTTTATTGTTGAGGAGTTTATAAAAAATGGCGGGTCGCCGGTAGCAACACAGCGTGCATTTTGCATCCGCTTTGCGCTTGGTCGATGGGAGGCTGTTCCTGATAAGAAAATGATTTACCGTTGGGTATCAAAATTTAGACAAACAGGACAAACTTTGAAAGCTCTGAAGGAGGCGATACGACAGGAAGTTGCTGCCTTTACACCTGAAATGATTCTCAAGGTCATGGCCATCTATCGAGAGGCTACATCAGTTTATCAATATTCAAGGCCGCCACTTGAGTGATGAGTTATTCAAAACACATTGATGTAAAACAGCATTCAGTGTGATTTCCAGAAATAGAAAAATATTTGTCGTAACTTCTTTGGTTTTGAATCTATTTGCTTCTCAATTAGGGGAGTTCTTTCTGCCGCATCCTGTATATGTAAAACAAGGACCTAATCTCTAAATTTAATCAGGATGTTAGATCAACCAGTACGTGATTAAGCACTTCTTAATGTTATAGTTATTTCTGGCTTATTCGCTATGACTTCTTACAAAAGTGCGTCCACTAACTCCACCATGTCCATCCGTCTGTCCATGTATCAACTCCCCTCTAGTTTGAAGTTATACATCTAGCCCCATTGAAATCACAATTAAAATCAGAAAACAACAACAACAACAACAACAACAAAAACAACAACAAACACTTTAAATCCGGACCCACACGCTTTTCTAAGGGAATCGTACGCAACCGGAATAACGTACATTGCAGTGACAGTTGTTAAAAAACGTACACATGTTTCGGCAGCATATTTTATCCAGATAATTATAAAAATTGAGCGACGTCACCAAAAAGTAACAAAAATGCATACACATCTTAACATATTTCATGTAAATGAACAGGCATAATGTTTAACGAAAGATTTCGGCCAATCTAAGAGCGGGAGCATATTTCTTAATGCTAAATACCGTCCTGTTTAATCGAACAGCTTGAAACCATCAGAGCATTTCAAATACGTCAAATGAATGCTGAGGCAAATTGTCTCTGCTTGCATCGAAATTATAAATGACATTACAAGAACATAATAAATTATCCCCCCAAATCAGCAATGATTATTCGCTTAATCAAAAATTCAATTTTTAAATCATAATTTAAATAATAAATCAACTGGCGTATGATTAGTGGGATCGATTTATATTGAATATTCAAGTGTTTTCCACCGACTACACGAACACTACCGTTCACAAGGCCAGGCGATGGGACGCTCTCTTTCTATTACGTCACTTTCTCTCCCTTTAAAAATGATGCTTTGACGTTGGCGAGTGGTGGCCCACAACCATTTTTAAGTCCCCGAACATGCATCGCTAGATATGGGAATTCAAGAACAACCCTTTCAAACTCTTTTTCACACTTTTTTTCTACAATCCCCTAGAATATTGAAGGGATAAAGTTTTTCTTCCCTGCTTCTTCTCTTTTCGATTCAATAGTGCGTGTATGGCAAGACAGAGGGTTCTGAGAGGTATCGAAGGGTTGAAAGGAATAGTTTTTGAATACCAAATTTTGCACCGGGTGGATTACGTGTTAAGTAAATGAATTGAGTTTGTTCCTTACTGGTAAACTTTGACATTTGCATCAAATTTTTGCTCAGCGGCTTGACAAGAGTCCAGTACCTTTAAGCATCTGAATTTCATAAGTACCCATATGGAAGAAAAATAAAACAGATATTCAACCTTATACAATGGTGAATTATGTGGCAGGCAGTGTTAGCCTACTGAACTGGCTTACTTTACGGTTTAGTGTGAGCGTAAGTACCTCGTGCATTTTATGATTGTCAGTGTCTGCTTAAGTACCTGGCGCACTTTTTGGTTGACAGTGTCAACTTAAGAACTTGTTGCATTTTATGGTTGACAGTGTCAGCTTAAATATCTTTTGCATTTTATGGTTGACTGTGTCAACTTAAGTACCTGTTGTATTTTATGGTTGATAGTGTCAGCTTAAATACCTGGTGCATTTTATGGTTGAGAGTGTCAGCTTAAATAATTGGTGAATTTTATGGTTGACAGTGTCAGCTTAAATACCTGGTGTATTTTATGTTTAACAGTGTCAGCTTAACTACCTCGTGAATTTTGTGTTTGATAAGTTTGATAAGCTTAAGTACCTGGTGTATTTTAAGGTTACCAGTGTCAGCTTAAATATCTCGTGAATTTTGTTGTTGACAATGTCAGCTTAAGTACCTGGTGCATTTTATGGTTAACAGTGTCAGCTTAAGCACCTCGTGAATTTTGTGTTTGACGGTGTCAGCTTAAGTACCTGGTACATTTTATGGTTGACAGTGTCAGCTTAAACACCTCGTGAATTTTGTGTTTGACAGTGTCAGCTTAAGTACCTCGTGAATTTTGTTGTTGACAATGTCGTCTTAAGTACCTGGTGCATTTTGTGGTTAACAATGTTAACTTAAATACCTCGTGAATTTTGTGTTTGACAGTGTCAGCTTAAGTACCTGGTACATTTTATGGTTGACAGTTTCAGCTTAAGCACCTTGTGAATTTTATATTTGACAGTGTCAGCTTAAGTACCTCGTGAATTTTGTTGTTGACAATGTCAGCTTAAGTACCTGGTACATTTTATGGTTGACAGTGTCAGCTTAAGCACCTCGTGAATTTTGTGTTTGGCAGTGTCAGCTTAAGTACCTCGTGAATTTTGTTTTTGACAATGTCAACTTAAGTGCCTGGTGCATTTTATGGTTAACAGTGTCAGCTTAAGCACCTCGTGAATTTTGAGTTTGACAGTGTCAGCTTAAGTACCTGGTGCATTTTATGGTTGACAGTGTCAGCTTAAGGACGGGGTGCATTTCAATTTTTGCAGTACTACCCTCAGTATATGGTATATTTTCTTGTTGACATTCTTAGCATAAGAACACTTACATCTTACATTCGGAACTAAATCAAGTTAATACACATTACAAATTACGGGATACAAATAAATTACCTACAGTCAACTAAAATGTCGTCTTACTGCAGGGTTTCGCTTAAAAGATTGCACATATATACTAGCGTAATGGGACATCGACACACAAACTTTGATGACTACTATACACGCAAAATGATCTGAAATGGCTTTCTCTGTCGTAAGTTCATTACTCATGAATCATGCTTAGTTAATCAAGAACACATGTAAACATAATTTTAAAATATACCTAACAGTAATAGACAGTGACAAAAGGACAGGTTTCAACTGTTTCAGAATATGGTCCCGTGGAGGGTCATTTGAACGCCGTAATCAGTGTTCGGGTTCCAAAAGTTTGAAAATTACCGTACCCGTTTAACGACTATCAGTTTCTTCAGAGTCCGTTGTTCTTCTTATCTACCTTTAAGTTCCTAACAGTATAACTAATTCCGCAGTACACAGCTTCCTCTAAGTATTAAGTACGGCTACGATTAAGTATATCTCAAATACATAGAAACATGTAAAATTCGGTTCCATAACAATTTTTTCAGTAACAAGAGTATCACACCCAAACACAGCTTCTCTGGCTAATTTTATGTTTCTCGTGTCTAACAGGAGACCCATATCTTCGATAATCTTACCCATCATCGTAAAATAACAAGATTATTCCCAGGAAAGTAGGTCAACTGCCTTTAATTTTTTAATTCGGTTTTCCTAAAAATGTAAGAAAAGAAATAATTAAGCTAAAGAAAGGAAAGAAAATCACAATAATTGCTTTCCAGAACTCAAGAAGTTGTAAATTTATGAAAGTAATTTCCCATAAATTTAATTTCCTTCAATAAACTACTCTAGTGAGGAACTGTCATTGTTTTGTGGGACTGCAGCGTCAGTCAAAAAATGATATGATCTTAAATATCAGGAAATTATTCTCATGATGACCAGAAATTTATGTTCCTTTCAATGCAAGCTGTCTGTAAGTAAATGTCACAGTCTCTAAAAACCGATATTCAAAACAAATAGCTTACCAATACTGTTAATAAATACTGGGCATGACAGGTGCCTGATTAGCGTTTTAAGTAACAGACGTGTTTATAAACAATCTTCAGTATAAAAGCTAAGACAGAAGATTCTTTAATTCCTGCAGATCACGGCGCTTATTTTTAAGGAATGATTTTAGGGGGTAGCATTCTTATTTTGAAGGATTATGGAGGTCTGCAAAGGCGACGAGCAGACGGGGGTGCACTGGTAAACAAATAACGTAGATGGTGTACGTCATATCAGGTTTGGTGACAGTGAAGATGAGGAGGCGCACTTCAGGAAGTACGAGGAGAATGGTACAGTTGTGGTGTGTTGAGTAAAGAGGAGGCAGCGTATGGCGCACGTCAATAACACCGTGGTTTGTGGGATGATTTTAAAGACCACTAAGAATAAATTAAGGACAGTTTAAGTAGTTCATAATTTAACACCGATTGAAAGGAAATTTATTGGCGCATTCGCAAAATTGCGAAAAGCGACTATTAGCTTCGTCATGTCTGTCCGTCTGTCCGTCAGTCCGCATGCAACAACTCGGCTCCAGGTGAACGGATTTTCATAAAATTGATATTTGATAATATTTCGAAAATCTGTCGAGAAAATACACGTTTCGTTACATGCTTGTATGAAAAACAGGGAATATACATGAACACCAATATACGTTTATCATAATATCTCACTCAGTTGTTCTTAGAATAAATAAGACAGGAAATGTACTTGGAAGAAAGGAAGAAGTATTACCTATTCTGAATGTGTGTTTGTGGCTTTTGTTATCCTTTTTGCAATGCGCATGAGCCATATTGCCATCTGTGGCCTGGTGGCGTCTACTATGTTCTTACACGTTATATCATAAATGGCGCGATTGTCGAAAAGCGGTTATTGAACATAAAATTTCGATTTTCTCTACAACTTTGTCTGAAACGTTTCTCATTCTAAGATGAATTGAGTGAGATATGATCAAAAATGTACATTGGTCTTCATGTAAAGTATCCATTCTTCTTGTACAATTTTAATAGAAATTTAACTTCCTCGACAGATTTTTCGAATAATACTTAAGTATGTAATTGCATGAAAATTCGTTCAGTGGGAGCCGAGTTGTTCCATGCGGACGGACGGACGGACGGACAGACATGGCGATGTTCATAGTCGCTTTTCGCAATTTTGCGAAAGCGCCTAAAAACATTCTGTCTGAAACACTTCTCATTCAGAGGGATACTGAGCGACATACAATCAACAATTTACATTGGCCTTCATGCAATGCACTAGTTTCTTTTGTATTCCTGAATTGTATCAACAGATTTTGGAAAAATACTCAAGTATCAAATTTAATGGAAATCCGTCCATTGGGAGCCGAGCTGTTCCAAACAGACGAACAAACATGATGAAGCAAATAGTCGCTTTTCGCAATTTTGCTAATGCGTCTAAAAATTTTTCAGACCGAACCTGTAGAGAAAATCAAACAACACATTTTATGTTCAACAACTTTTCTTTTCGAAAATCGTGCCGTTTATGTGATAATGTGGAAAATAGTGCAGAGCTGGACAGGGCACAGACATATAACACGGTGCATGTGCATTGTGTGCTGGATAAATGAGGCTAAAGACAAGCCCTTGAAATATGTAATAATTCCTGTTTTTCCACTGCAACAATGGTTACACCAACGCCGCTAAATGTTACATTAATACGCACAATGCCCCTCTCCTGTTTAATCATAAACCGGAATAAGTCCGGCAAGAAGAATTCGGTGTCTAATATGAAGAACTACTACGTATCTCGAAATATCAATGGACCGTCTCAGGAGAACCACAAGGAAACTTAGTCATAATAGCCGGTTTGTGACCGAGATTTCCAAGTCGTGACGTCTTAGATATGAAGCGCGAACGCAGCTGATTCGATTGGTATGTTTGTTTCTCGTCCTCTGCTAAAAATTTAAACACAATGCATTTATTTGTTCAGGAAACAGAGAAGAAAATGTAAGCCATGGTCCACTATCGGATACGTTTCGTCAGCTACACATTATCATATTAGTATATTAAAAAAACCAACGACATGCACAGTTTTCTAAATTAGTATCTAATTTTTAGCTTAAATTAGATTAGATTAAAAATAAATAATTATATATTAATTTAGCAAATTGTGCCTTTCATTGATTGGTGTTGTATAATTATATCACAATACAAGTTACAAAAAACGTAAAATACCTTACCACATATTACTTTCCTAGTTAGTGGACGTCAAATAATCCTGGTTTATACCTGTCTTGAATACTAGAGCAGATCACAAATACAGTATCGGGGTGCTGAAAAGTCCTTAGCCCAATCAGGAAGGAAACAACCTCGGAAGCGTGTCAGAGACGCGCGCGATTTCAACAACATTGAGATGCGAGCTGTCATCAGGTTTTTTTTGGGGGGAGGGGGGGGGGGCCAAGGCGCCGAAGGAAGTTCACGCCATTCTGACAGAAATATTAGCTTGTTTCCTTCTTGGTCGGGCTACGGACTTATCATTATCCCTGTATATTATTATTGTATGCCAATATTTTAGAGTATATTTCATATACGTTAAAGATGATCACAGTTGTGGTTTTCTGTCATTTTGGTACAGCACCATGGACCTCATCAATAAACACCACATAAACAGCTGAGCACATCTTTTTCTCTTGCCTAAAGATTTATGGCTTCATTTACAACGTGTCGTTGCGAGTAGACTGACAAGACATCGTAAATGCACTCTAGTATGCTAAAGCAGGGAATCTTATACTAATTAAAAACACATTGGGAGGATTGCAGTCCTCTGAAGTGTGCTTAATTAGCAATGACATGCTCAACAGGTTAGCGTGACAGGGGGGCAAACACAGACGCTCTCTGTGCGTCTGCATGCTCGGTAGAGCAAGGGGCAGCGGAACATGTTTAAAGGAAAGAGCCTTGTTTGCCTGAGTTGACAGAGCTCTCTTTCGGCGATTAGTGTCATATGCATTATGACCAAATAGCGAAGTGCAACACTTTCCGATACATAGACTGTTATAATGTGCACCGTACGGGGAGGCATGCCTTACAAAGTTGCACACTAAATTTACAAAACACAGAAATGTATTATTTAACAAACGAAATGCTCTCTATCAAACAAAATATGCCTAAGAGTCCATGTTATACATTAACTCTAACATATTTCGGCTCTTGACGGAGTTAAGACATAACACGAATCTTCAAGATATCAATCTAAAACTTGTTCCGAAAGTAAGAACCATATAATATTTTCAAAAATGTTCTCATAAATTGAAACTATATTCCAAAATGTTTTGTTGATTTTCTAAGAGCTTTTTACAATCTTTATACAGTGGGTATTGTTGTAACAACTTTTAGATAAATGACGTGATAAAGGAGCAAGGTGAAAACACCAACATGAAATAAAAAGACCATTAAATACATTTATCTTATATAGTGTAATATGTTGGCTAAATAATAGATACGACTATATCTAATGGTATGTTGCCACGTACTTTCCTCTCAGAATTGCTGGAATTTTCACTAGATTGAAGAATAAAAGACCAAATTGATGTCACTGCAACACGGATACCACTCCAACCCAACCACAACGAAACTCCAACACACATCGAAACAAGAACAATACGACCAATGTGGTAATTCAGTAGCATAGTCGCAAGCTCCTGATGATGGATATATTAATGTCCGAAACATGTTGAGCACATAAGAAGTGAAATAAAATAACAAGTGACATCAAGTTGGTCTTTTATTCTTCAACTATCACAATGATTCACGGTCCAATAAACATAAGTTTTCACTAGATTATTAACTATAACAGATTTTCGGCCAAATATACATTCCTTTCCTAAATTACTACCTAAATCAGAAAGGCCAAGAGTTACATATAGGCGTGCGCGTGCGTGCGTGTGCGTGTGTGTGTGTACATAAACTACAATTCTCTTCATTACGTTTCTCACAGACCTACTTATAAAAGGATAAGTTTATTTCCAGACCAGCCGCTAGCTCCTCAGGTGACCCTAAAATATCTGGCCTTTAATTTCATCCAAATTTTAATAAAATAAAATAGGAATTTGAAATAAATACTTTCGTCAGGTCAGATATCCTTTGAGTTTCTTCATAAAACCGAGCTTTACTTTAGAGTAAAATGATATTTTGGTCATTACACCACAAGCTACTTTACTCCCACAAATGTAAACATGATGCTTGTCAAATTACAATTTCGCCAGTGTATGAAATTTTCTGAAAAATAGTAGGTGTGAGATTACTTGAAATTTTATATTGTTGTTTCCCACTATGCAGTGTTAATACCTAATAAATAAAATGCACAACAACGCCGTTTTGCGAGCTGTACTTTTAAACATGTACCGAGGGTGTGAACGTTTGTACTGTAATCCTCTACCTTACGAAATATCCCCGTGAGTGTGCATACGGTAAACGACAAATAGCCTAAGTTTCGACAGCCACGAAAGTAAAGAAATTACTTGACCATTTGAAGGACTATCTGCTTACCTAGAAGCAGTGTGCTTCTTTGTTTTAGTTTTGTAGTAACTTTTGGAAAAATAATTTGTTTTGATATTTCTCTAAACTTGGAGTTAAATATATAGTCGTTATATACATATCTACCATTTATTCGGTTTAAATATAGTCCATGTACGATCAGCGGCGTTGCAGGGTACACGATTGTTATGAATTTTACATAATTTTGTCTATATCTTTAAATAAATTACACATCATATTTGTAGGACAAACCAAAAAAAGCAATTTTAAAAACTAATAACACCACAAAGAATGCCTGTTGAAAGTCGAAACATGTCGCTGACTACATAATACCTACATTTTGAGTAAATATCCTGTGGCGTGTATTGAGGAATTCTGGAAATGATTATTTACTGCTGACAAAACTGAAGGATCGCGGGTGGTTTTCCCGTATTTGTTGTAAATATACAGTACACTTTCGAATGACGTGTTAAGAAAATATTCTCAAAAGTAACATAGCCAAATTCGCCTTAACGATAATCAACTGTCGATTAACACTAGTACCTTTTATGTTTATTGGACGGTGCATCATCTTGATAGTTGAGTAAAGAGAGACCAACTTGATGTCACTTGCTTTATTATTTCATTATTTAATGCTCAACATGTTTCGGATGTTAATACGTCCATCCTCAGGAACCTGCGACTTATTTGTTGAGTTATTTTATGGGTTCGATTGCTCTGGTTCGATGTGTGTTGGTGTTACGTTGTTGTTTGGCTGTGGTGGTGTGGTGTCCGTATGCAGGCTGAAGCAGTGCCTCAGCCTGCATACGGATACAGATAAGGATACGGATAATTTGTCTCACAGATGTGACACGTCACACCTGTGAGACAAATGATTTAATTTTTATGTATTCCATGAATGTAAACACGATGGGATCCCTATGTGTGCCTAGCATCTTGTGACACAATTGACAAAATAAGCCTGAAGATGACTGATCAATAGTCGAAACATGTAGCCTATGTAATTACCTTGTCAAATACAGTAGTTGTGCTGATGTACATTATTTAATATTATATTAGGTTTATGGGTACTTCGTGATGCTTCCGTTCATATCACTTGTACCTAGAAGCGAATTTTGAACGAAATATCTTGTATACAGAAACAACCAAACCAACACAAACATAGCCCTCAATTCTGTTGCCACAGCAGTAGCCACTGGTACTTACACGAGCGATACGCCAACAATTAGCAGAATTAACAGACAGCGTTGTGTTTCTATGTGGTTGTGGTTTCAAATATCAGCCCTACCGATTTCAATTACATTTCACTGAAGCTAGAAATATTTACAAAACTGAGATTTATTTTCTGTTTACTTTCATTCAATAATAACAAATAGACTAAAGGACAGTACACAGTAATGAAATATACTTCATGGTAGGAACAAACGTTGTATATATTTGGTTTGTCCATGCAGTTTGTCTTTCAAATTTCTTTGTTTTAAGAAATATGCATTTAGGATTATTTGTTCAATAGAAGTAAATGTTTTTAAAAACATTGGCCTATATATTAATCAACAAGAAAGTGGTATATTATACTTGACTGATACGTGGCATTTTATTCAAAGGAAAGTATACAGTTTCGGGTTGATTAAAAATAAAATTCCCAGGAAAGTATTTGTCCTTAAGAGAGGAATTAACCGGGAAGGAGAAAAAAGTACAGTAAAACCTGTCAAGTTGACCACCTTCATAAGGTGACCACCTGCTGATGTTGACCACATATCGGTAGAACCGGCAAAGTCCTATATAGTTTGCATATATGACCACCTCCGTAACT
>Ga0123357_10009117_pt1 | contig 12493 bp, 7 predicted proteins | sample TergutEmb28metaG_FD_89873 | JGI IMG/M metagenome (GOLD analysis project Ga0123357, IMG submission 89873) | Embiratermes neotenicus P4 segment gut microbial communities from Petit-Saut dam, French Guiana - Emb289 P4 | ecosystem: Host-associated > Arthropoda: Insects > Digestive system > Gut ... | reverse complement strand
TCGGCGAGGTGGGCGGCGAGGTGCTCGAAGGGGAGGGCGGTGGCGTTGAGCGCGGTGGCGAGCGTCATGGCGCGTTCGAGGGTGCGGCTGGAGACGGTGAGCGCGGTGGCTCCGCGGCTTTGGAAGGCTTTGGCGGTTTTTTCGCCGATGTCACCCGCGCCGAGGAGGAGGATGCGCGTGGTGTCGAGTTTGCCGAAGATTTTTTGCGCGAGGTCAACGGCGACGTTGGCAACGCTGATTTGGCCTTCCGTAATCGCGGTGTGCGAGCGGATGTATTTGGCGTGCTGGAAGGTTTTTTGGAAGAGGCGGTTGAGCAGGGGGCCGGTGGCGCGGCGGGTTTGGGCGTCGGCGTAGGCGGCTTTCACCTGGCCGAGGATTTCGGTTTCGCCGAGCATTTGGGAGTCGAGGCCGGAGGCGACTTCGTGGAGGTGCTGGATGGCGTCGAGGTTGGCGGCGTATTGGCGGATGGCGCGGAAGGTTTCGGGGGGGATTTGCTGGTGGGCGCAAAATTCGGTTTCGAGGCGGGCGATGGCGTCGGGGGTTTCGGCGTGGCCGTAGAATTCGACGCGGTTGCAGGTGTTGAGGATAACGTGTTCGCGGAGGCCGGCGATGGCGGCGAGGCGGGTTTGGAGGGCGGGGAGTTTTTCGGCGGCGAGGGCGAGTTTTTCGCGGAGGGCAAGGGGGGTGGTGTTGTGGTTGGCACCGAGGTAGAATAAGCTGGCGGGGGCGGCTTCGCCAGCGGCGGAGTTTTCGGGTGGCGCGGGCGGTTCGTCTGCTGATGGGGCGCGTCCTGCGTCCTGATTCCGATCTTGGCGAGGGGCGGGACGCCCCTCGTCGGCAGGCGGGACGCCCGCGTTACCCAGCGGCGCGTTGTCGCTGATGTCGTTTGTGTCTCTTGCGTCGCTCAAAAAGTTTTTATGTTCGTCGGTCATGGTTGCGGCGCGGCGAGGGTGGTTGGCGCTGGTTGGGCGGGGGTGGCGTGTTTGCTGACGGCGCCGATGCTGAATATGGCGAGGAGGAAGAGGGCGATGCTCGTCCAGGCGAGGCGGCGCGCGGCGAGGGCGCCGGCGAGGCGCAGGGCGAGCGCGAGGGCGTAGAGCAGCCAGAGGGCGGCGAGGATGAGCATGGGGGCGTTGACGCCGGTGGCGTTTCCGGCGGCGGGGGTGTCGCGCAGCCAGTGGGCACAGGCGACGGCGAGCGAGGCGGCGAGGAGGATGACGCCGGTGGCGTGGAGGCGGAGGTTGATTTTGTCGAGGGCGTTCATCGGGGGCAGGAACGAGAAGAGGCCGTCCATTTGGCGGCGTTTGAGGCTGAAGAGTTGGAGGAGCCACATGAGGGAGGTGAGGGCGAGCAGGGCGAGGACGCCGTAGCTGAAGAGGGCGAGGGCGGCGTGAAATTCAATCCAGGGGTTGCCGCCGAAGATGTTGTCGCGGCGAGCGGTGTCCCACGCGGGGGCGGCGAGGGAGGCGAGGCTGGTAATGGTGGCGAGGGCGGCGGTGAAGTAGCCGAGGAGGCTGAGGCGGAAGGTCGCGCCGATGATGAAATAGAGGGCGGCGGCGGACCAGGTGGTGAATTGGAGGATTTCGAAGGGGTTGCTGATGGGGCAGCCGCCGTGGGCGTGTCCGCGCAGGTAGAGTCCGAGGGTTTGGAGGGCGAAGCCGGCGGCCATGATGAAGAAGGTCAGGCTGTTGGAATAGCGTCTGCGGCGGACGAGCGTGAGGGTGCCGAGGAGGAAGCCGGCCAAATAAAGGATGGCGGCTGTCCAGAGCCATGCGCGGTCGGTGAGGAGTGGTTCGGTCATGCGGTGGTGATTTGACGCGCATGATGCGCATAATGCGGTCGGGCGCAAGACTGTCCCCGCGGCTGCTTTTGCGCTTCCCGGGGCCGGGCGTTTTTGCGCGCGTGTTTTTCGCTCAATCGCCCAGGCTCGTGCCGAGGTGGCGCGCGGAGCGGATCAGGGGGTGGTCGCGGGGGACGGTTTTCAGGTTGCCGGCGACTTTCGAGATGGGCGTGGTGGTGACGCGGTCGCCGTCGCTGCCGACCATGATGCCGGTTTTGCCTTCGGCGATTTTTTCGACGCAGGCGGTGCCGAGGCGCGTGCCGAGGAGGCGGTCGCGGTAGGAGGGCGTGCCGCCGCGTTGCACGTAGCCGAGTATCGTCACGCGCGAGTCGAGGCCGGTGAGCATGTTGAGCTGGCGGGCGAGGCGGAAGATGTTGTCCTCGTGGTCGGCGTCGAGTTTGTCGATGAGGGTCTTGGCAACGTGTTTTTGCTGTTCGTCGCGGGCGGTTTTGCTGGCGTGTTGCGCGGCTTCGTAGGCGCGGGCGTCGTCGATGGAGTGCGCGCCTTCGGCGACGGCGATGATGCTGAATTTGGTGCCGCGGGCGACGCGGCGTTTGATGGCGGCGGCGATGCGTTTCACGTCGTAGGGGATTTCGGGGATGAGGATCACGTCGGCTCCGCCGGCGAGTCCGGCGGTGAGCGCGAGCCAGCCGGCGCGGTGGCCCATGATTTCGGCGAGGATGATGCGGTGGTGGCTGTGGGCGGTGCTGTGCAGGCGGTCGATGGCTTCGGTGGCGATTTCAACGGCGGTGGAGTAGCCGATGGTCGAGTCGGTGCGGGCAACGTCGTTGTCGATGGTCTTGGGGAGGGTGATGATGTTGAGGCCTTTTTCGAGGAGCTTGAGCGCGTTTTTGTGGGTGCCGCCGCCGCCGATGCACACGAGGGCGTCGAGTTTGTGGCGGCGGTAGGTGGCGGCGAGTTTGTTGCGGGCGTCGACGGGGCCGCGCGGGGTTTCCATGCGGTGGGGTTTGAGGCGGCTGGTGCCGAGCACGGTGCCGCCGATGGTGAGGATGCCGGCGAGGTCTTCCTTGCGCAGTTCGGTCCAGCGGTCTTCGAGCATGCCGAGGAAGCCGTCGCGGAAGCCGATGACGTGCCAGCCTTTTTCGATGGCGGTTTTGCCGATGGCGCGGATGGCGGCGTTGAGGCCGGGGCTGTCGCCGCCGGCGGTGAGGATGGCGATGCGTTTTTTGTTTTTGTCGCGGGCGCGGGCGCGGGATTTTTCGCGGGATTTTTCGGGTTGTTTCTTTTTGGGCGGTTTCATCGTGGCGCAAAACAAAAAGACTGGCGCGGCGCCGCGCAAGCGCAACCGATCCAATGGTCGCAAAAAACAGCGCGGCGCGGCGCGGCCGAAATAAGAATGGAGGTCAGGCGGCGCGCAAAAACAAGATGACTGATTTTCGCAAGCGTTAGCTTATTGGTTGCGAGGGGAAACCTGGCGGAGAGAGGGGGATTCGAACCCCCGGTAGGATTTTACTCCTACAACGCTTTAGCAAAGCGCCGCTTTCGACCACTCAGCCATCTCTCCAAAAGTAACGTGGTTTGATTTGCCCTAGAAAACCGCCGCGCGCGCCAAGGGCAAGAAGGAATTTTCAGGGCGGCACAGACATTTCCGTCCGTGCCAATCATCACAATCTTCAAAATACGGCACGGACAGGAATGCCTGGCTGCCTTGCCGGACGCCGCGCGCGGTCATTTCACCTCGACCACCACTTGCAGCTCCACGGTCGCGTTGCGCGGGAGGCCGGCGACGGCGACCGCCGCGCGGGCGTGCCGGCCCGCCTCGCCAAAAACCCCCACCAGCAAATCACTCGCGCCGTTGATGACCGCGGGGCTGTCCGCAAAACCACTCACGGCGTTCACGTAGCCGCTCACGAAAACCACGCGCGCGACTTTGTCGAGCGTGCCAAGCTCCGCCTTGAGATTCGCGAGCGTGGCGAGCGCGCATTGCTTCGCGGCTTCATAGGCGCTTTGCACGGTTTGCTCGCGTCCGACTTGGCCGGCGTGCGTGAGTTGTCCGCCGGCGACGGGCAGCGAGCCCGCGCAAAACACGAGGTTGCCCGCGCGCGCGGCGGGGACGTAATTGCCCGCGGCGGCGGCCGGCGCGGCGGCGAGCGTGATTCCAAGTTCGGCGAGTTTTGTTTCGGCGTTCATGCGAGTGGTTGCGGATGTTCTGGCCGCGCTTTCGAAATGCGCAAGCCGCTTTCGGTTCAGATTTCGGGTCCGCGTTAGATTCAGCATCGGTTCAGCATAGCAACCAACAACCAGCGTGCTTCCAACCAGTATGTCTTCAACAGCGCGCCTCCATCCGGCAGCGTCTCAGAGCGTGTCACGATTGCGAATAAGACACCCTCTCGGTTTTTCTCAAGTTCCCCAAAGTTTTCCAAGTTCTCTAAAGTTCTCTAAAACCTTGTAGAATGAGAATGAAATTGAATGAATCGCAATTTCATTCTCATTCTACAAGGTTTGATGGAAAAAACAATTTATTATTTTGTTTCCGTGTTTCGATATTCTCCTGTTTCCAAGTTTCGATGTTCTCCTGTTTCCGTGTTTCGATGCTCTCTTGTTCCGATGGTTTGGTGAGGACAAGGAGGCTGGTCGCCAGTCCGCCCTTCCCTGGCTTGCCACGGGGCGAACGCGAAGGGCAAACACGGGGCAAACGGCGCTTGTCAGGCGCGCGCGGCGCTGATTTGGTGCGCGGTTTATTTTCGCCAACTCTTATGAAACACTGGTCGCAGTTCTTCATTCCCACGCTCAAGGAAAGTCCCGCCGACGCGGAAATCGCGTCGCACAAGCTGCTCGTGCGCGCCGGCCTCGTGCGCAAGCTCACCGGCGGCCACTACACTTACATGCCGCTCGGCTTGCGCGCGATTCACAAAATCACGCAAATCTGCCGCGAGGAAATCGACCGCGGCGGCGGCATCGAATTGTGGATGCCTCACATGCACCCAGTCGAAACTTGGATTCAGGGGCCGCGCTGGAATGTCGCCCGCGAAATCATGTTCCGCGCCGATGGAGCCGGCGCCGGCGCCGCGCAACTCGCGCCGAAAGAACCGGCGTTCGTGCTCGGCCCGACGCACGAGGAGGTCGTCACGCCGCTCGCCAGGCAGGAAATCAACAGCTATCGCGATCTGCCGAAAAATTTTTATCAAATCGCAACCAAGTTTCGCAACGAAATCCGCCCGCGCTACGGCCTCATGCGCGCGCGCGAGTTCATCATGATGGACGCCTACTCGTTCGACGCCGACGACGCCGGCGCGACCAAAAGTTACGCCGCGATGAAGGCCGCTTACGAAAAATTTTTCACGCGGCTGGGCGTGCAATTCATCGTCGTCGAGGCCGACACGGGCGTGATGGGCGGCAGCTTTTCGCACGAGTTCATGGTGCCCGCCGAGGTCGGCGATGACGACGTGATTTATTGCGAGGACTGCGGCTACGCCGCCAATCGCGAAAAAGCCACCAGCGCGCTCGTGCCGAAAGATTTCGCGGATGTTTCTTCCGCTCCGCCCGCCGGCGAGATTGAGCGATTCGCCACGCCGGGCGTCACGACCATCGCGCAACTCGAAGCGGCGCCGTTCAACGTCCCCGCCGCCGCGCAATTCAAAACGCTCGTCTACATCGGCGACGGAAAACCGTTTGTTGTGATTGTGCGCGGTTGCGACGAACTCGACGAGGCCAAGCTCGGCGCGCTCGGCTTTTCGCAATTTCGCCCCGCGACGCCCGAGGAAATCGAACCGGCGCTCGGCGCGAAGCCCGGCAGCCTCGGCGCGGTGAGGGGCACGATTAAAAACCCCGCCGCGCTCGCGGGAGTTTTCGCGGACAACGCCATCCGCCTCATCGTCAACGGCGTGACCGGCGCGAACGCGGACGGGTTTCACCTCCGCAACGTCGCCGTGGCGCGCGACCTCGCCATCACGAAATTCGGCGAGTTCCGCCGCGTGCATCCAGGCGAGCCGTGTCCGGTTTGCGGCAAGCCGCTCAAGCTGCGCCGCGGCATCGAAGTCGGCCACATTTTCAAACTCGGCACGAAATACTCCGAGAAATACAACGCGCTCTACACCGACGCGCAGAAGCAGCAAAAACTGATGGAGATGGGATGCTACGGCATCGGCATCAGCCGTTCGATGCAGGCGATCATCGAGCAATGCCACGACGCCGACGGCATCATCTGGCCGTGGACGGTCGCGCCCTTCCAAGTGCTCGTGTGCCTGCTCGACCCGCAAGACGCGACCGCCGCCGGCATGGCCCGCCAAGTCGCCGCCGCCGCCGAGTCCGCGGGCGCCGACGTGCTCGTCGACGACCGCGAGGAGCGCCCTGGCGTGAAGTTCAAGGACGCCGACCTAATCGGCATCCCGTTGCGCGTGACGATTGGTGGCAAGGGCCTGAAGGAAGGCGTCATCGAAATGAAATGGCGCCACGAAAAAGCCATCGCGAAAATTCCGGTCGCCGACGCCGAGGCGCGAGTCGCCGCCGCGGTGAGCGAGGCGAATGCGAAGGCAGCGGCCGTCGCGAGGTAGGGCAGGGCAGGGCAGGGTAGCACAGGCATTCCTGCCTGTGCCAATCTTCACAGCATTCAAAAATACGGCACAGACAAAAATGTTTGGGGTGCTTTTTTTCTTTTCACCCAGGCAATCCGCCGGCAAAACCTTGTGTCGATTTCCCATGCCTCACTTCCCAAACCCGCGCCTGTTTGCCCTCGCCCTGTTCCTGCTGACACTAGTCCTCGCGTTGCCCGCCGTGCATCTCGCCGCGCAAGACGTCACCATCGGCACTCCAGTCACTTTCACCCAACTCACGGTAATCAAGCCAGCCGCCGCTGTTTTCCCAAATTTCGCGGGCAGTTCCATTGGGGATGGCGCCAGCGTCACGGTTGAATTCACGCTTGATGACGACGGCTACCCGCAAAATCCCGTTGTCGTGCTCTCCCCGAACAAGAAACTCGACGCGCCCGCGCTCAAGGCCATTCACGCGTATTGGTTCAAGAAACCCGACCCCTCGAAGCCGGATTCGCTTGGCAACACTTATGCGAAATTAAGCGACGCCCGCTGGCAGTATGAGGTGAATTTCTGGAAACCCCCTGCTGCCTCCCCTGCCACATTCGACCCCGTGAACACGGCCCTGACCACGCCCGGTCGCCATTCCTCGCGGGTCGCAAACCGTTACACGTCCGCTTCCGGCGCGCCTCCAGTCGTGCCCCAGAGTTTTTCCCAAGATTATCACTCCAACCCCTATCCCGCAACCGTGTCCCGTCCCATAAGGGCCACCGGCGCCGCCATCCGTCAGGCCAGGCAAGCCAGCCGCGCTTCGTCCAATGAGTCGTCCCAAGACCAAGGCCCGGGCCAGAACATCAGCTATCCGGTTCTTGCTCCCGAAAGCGTCAAAGCCGTCGTGCCTGTCTATCCCTATGCCCTGCTCAAGCGCAACGTCACCGGCAGCGCCACGGTGCGCCAGTCCCGCGTTCCTGACGGGACGGACGACCCTCCCGAAGTCATCAACGCCTCAAAAAAAGACTTCGGCCTCGCGCTCGCCGCCGCGCTGCGCTTCTACGACATCACGCCCGCGCGCGTCATGGGACAACCCGCCGCCGCGATGCTCAACGCCAGCTTCGACTTCAACCCCGCCAATCCCGATTTACGCCTGTCGGAAAAAACGCTGCGACTCCTCGCCGATGAAACAAACCACCCCGAAAAAATCATCCCCGAAGACAATCTCGACCGACATTTGATAATTCAGCGGAACGCGATCAAACGAAACGATATGCTATACAATGCGCCATTAAAAGGCGCCACGGCCATTGAGTTTTTGGTTGATGAAACCGGTCGCGTGCACCTGCCGCGCATCATAAAAACATCCGCCCCCGAAGCCGCCTATGTGCTCATGCAGCAAATCTCGATGCGTGTCTACGACCCGCCGCTGCAAAACGGCAAACCCGTCGTCGCCCGCGCGCGCGAAGAGGCGGATTTTGACGCCAGGGGAAAATAGGCGCCGCCCGCCGGCCAAAATGACGATGTCACTTATTATATGACAACGATTGCGGGGCGAGAGGCGCCCTGCTGCAGGGTAACGCGCGCGTCCCGCGTGCCGGCTTGGGCGTCCCGCCCAAGCCTCTGGAAGCGCTCGGCGGGACGCCGAACGCGGCACGCGGGACGCGCGCGCTACCCGAAAAATTATCACGCGCCGCCTTCGCTCGCACGCTTATCGTTCCGCGCTCATCGTTCCTCGCTCATCGTTCCTCGCTTATCGTTCCTCGCTCATCGTTTCCCGCTCATCGTTCCGCGCTCATCGTAATGGACTATTGTGTTTCGGCCTGCAACCGGCATATCATTTCTTCCGTCTATTTGCCGTCTATTTGCCTGGCTTCCCTGCCACTGCCAACTGCCCATTCTCATCCTTTTCACCATGACAACCCAAAAACTCAAACGCACCCGCCTGCCGTTTCTCGCAGGCGTTTCCGCCTCCGCAACCGCCGGCATCCTCGCGCTGCCGCTCGCTTCATCGCTCGCCGCGCCGCTCGCCGCGCAACAATCGCCCCAAACCGCCCGCCCCAACATCGTCGTCATCCTTGCCGACGACATGGGCTACTCCGACATCGGCTGCTTCGGCGGCGAAATCGCCACGCCCAACATCGACCGCCTCCGGCAAAGCGGCGTCGCCTTCACCCAATTCTACAACCAAGCCCGTTGCTGCCCCACCCGCGCCGTGCTCATGACCGGACGCTACCCCCACCAAGTCGGCGTCGGCGAAATGATCGACGGCTACGCCGCGAAAGCCCGCGCCAACGCCAACTCCCGCTCCTACGACGACCACCTCTCCCCCGACTCGCCCACCATGGCCGAAGTCCTCCGCTCCGCCGGCTACTCCACCATGATGGCCGGCAAATGGCACCTCGGCCCGAAACCCTCCGAATGGCCCGTCAAACGCGGCTTCGACCGCAGCTTCGTCCAAATCGACGGCGCCATGAACTACTACGGCGGCAACTCCGGCAACGGCCCCCGCGCCCCCATGGCCATCGACGACAAAAAATTCGTCCCCCCTCACGACGGCTTTTATTCCACCGACGAATTCGCCTCGCACATCATCCAATTCATGACCGACGCCGTCACGCAACACCCCGAAAAACCCTTTTTCGTTTACCTCCCCTTCAACGCCGCCCACTGGCCCTACATGGCGCCCATGGATGAAATCGCCAAATACAAAGGCAAATACGACGCCGGCTGGCAACCCATCCGCGACGCCCGCCTCGCCCGCCTCAAACAACTCGGCATCGTCCCCCCCGACCAGCAAATGGCCCCGATGGACACCGGCAAAATCGCCCCCTGGAACAAACTCAACGCCGCCCAACACGCCGAATGGTCGCGCCTCATGGAATGCTACGCCGCCGTCATCACCCACATGGACATGGACATCGGCAAAGTCCTTGCCACCCTCGACAAACTCGGCGTCGCCGACAACACCATCGTCCTCTTCCTCCAAGACAACGGCGCCGCCGACGAAGACCCGAACAAAAGCGAAAAAGGCTCCATCATGGGCGACCGCGATTCCTTCCGCGGCTACGACACCCCCTGGGCGACCGTGAGCAACACCCCCTGGCGCCGCCACAAAACCACCTGTTACGAAGGCGGCGCGAGCACCCCGCTCCTCGTCCGCTGGCCCGCCGGCATACCCGCCGACAAAGTCGGCGCCTATGTCCGCACCCCCGCGCACATCATCGACCTGCTGCCGACCTTTGTCGCGCTCTCCGGCGCGACCTATCCGACCACTGACAAACTCAAACTCGAAGGCCAGGACATCACCGCGATGCTCAAAGGCAACGCCGGCCCGACTGACCGCGCGCTCTTCTGGGAACACGAAGGCTACCGCGCCGTGCGTGACGGCAAGTGGAAACTCATCTCCGTGCCCCCCCGCATCACCGACCCCGCGAAACCAGGCAAAGACATAAAAACCGTCACCGGCCCCTGGGAACTTTACGACGAGGAAACCGACCGCATTGAGCAGCACGACCTTGCCGCGCAGAACCCCGACATCGTGAAAAAACTCGCCGCCGAATACAACGCCTGGGCCGCGCGCTGCGGCGTGATAGAATTTTCCAAAATCGCCCCCGAAGGCAAAGCCGGCGGCAAAGCCGGCAAAAGCAAGAAAGGCAAAAACTAAAACCGTTTTTCCCGCCCGCGCCCCACTCGCGCCCCGCCCGCGCCCCAGCCGCGCCCCGCCCGCAATTCGCTCGCCCCCGATTTAAGTCGACTTAAATCGATTTAAATCGACTTAAATCGAGTCCGAAAAAAACGCCACGCCCCCCACCGCACACGCCCCCCACCGCACACACCGCTCACACCGCACACACCACTCACCACACCAAACACACGCTGGCGCGGTAGCGCCAAACCGTAAACTGTAAACCGTAAACCGTAAACTCCCCCCCCTTTTCTCACCATGAAACCCGCCACCGCCACCACCGCCGCCGCCGCCACCGCCGCCACCGCCACCACCGCATTCGCCGCATTCGCCGCGACTGCCGCTTCTTCCTTCTTCCTTCTTCCCTCTTCCCTCTGTTCGGGCGCGACGGCGCCGGCGCCTTCGGCGCCAACGCGCCCCAACATCATGATCATCCTCGCCGACGACATGGGCTTCAGTGACATCGGCTGTTACGGCGGCGAAATCCACACCCCCACGCTCGACAAACTCGCCGCCACCGGCCTGCGCTTCACCCAATTCTACAACGGCGCCCGCTGCTGCCCCACCCGCGCCGCCATCCTCTCCGGCCTCTATTGCCACCAAGCCGGCATGGGCCACATGACCCAGAACAAAGGACTCCCAGGCTACACCGGCGCGCTCGCGCCCAATTGCATGACCATCGCCGAAGTCCTCCGCCCCGCTGGTTACGACACCTACGCCATTGGCAAATGGCACGTCTCGCTCGGCGTCAAGGACACCAAAAACCACCCCATCCAACGCGGCTTCAACCACTATTACGGCATCATCGGCGGCGCCGCCAATTACTTCAACCCCGACACCCTCACGCGCGACAACACCCCCATCACCGCCAAGACCGACCCCGTCTACCAACCCGCGCCAGGCAAACCCTTTTATTTCACCGACGCCATCGCCGACAACACCATCATGTTCCTCAAGGACCACCAACGCACCGCGCCGGACAAACCCTTCTTCATGTATGTCGCCTTCACCGCCGCTCACTGGCCCATGATGGCGCCCCCCGAAGACATCGCCAAATACAAAGGCGTTTACGACAAAGGCTACGACCCCATCCGCGACGCCCGCTACAAACGCACCCTCGAACTCGGCACCGTCGTCCTCCCCACCAAAATAAGCCCCCCCGACAACTCCGGCTGGAACAACGTGAAAAACAAAGCATGGGAATCCCGCTGCATGGAAGTCTACGCCGCCATCGTTGACCGCATGGACCAAAACATCGCCAAAATCGTCGCCCAACTCCAAGCCACCGGCCAGCTGGACAACACCCTCATCTTCTTCCTCCAAGACAACGGCGCCTGCGCCGAAATGATAGGCCGCAAGCCAAACGGCAAAAAAGGCTACCGCACCGGCCCCGGCGTCATGCCCGGCTCCGCCGACACCTACATCGCCTACGGCCACGACTGGGCCAACGTCTCCAACACCCCCTTTCGCGAATACAAACACTGGGTTCACGAAGGCGGCATCAGCACCCCCCTCATCGTGCATTGGCCCGCCGGCATCCCCGCCAGCCTCGACAACACCTTCGTGCGCACCCCCGCGCACATCATTGACCTTGCCGCGACCTGTGTGGACCTCGCCGGCGCGACCTATCCGGCCAAACGCGACGGCGTGGCCCTCTCGCCCCTTGCCGGAATCAGCCTGCGCCCCACCTTCACCGGCGCGCCCCTCGAACGCCCCACCCCCATCTTTTGGGAGCACGAAGGCAACCGCGCCGTTCGTGACGGCAACTGGAAACTCGTGGCCAAAGGCGCGACCGCCCCCTGGGAACTCTACGACATGAGCGTGGACCGCAGCGAACTCAACAACCTCGCCTCGAAAAACAAAGACATAGTCGCCCGCCTCGCCGCCGCCTGGCAGCAATGGGCCGTCGCCAACAAAGTAATCCCCTGGCCCTGGGCCGGCCCCAACGGCAGCGGCACGAAATCCGCCAAAGGCGGCAAAGGCAAAAAAAACCGCGAACCAAACGAAGACGAGGAAGGCGGCTGATCCGCGCTCGAGATCGGATTCGGACTCGACTTAAGTCGATTTAAATCGATTTAAGTCGACTTAAATCGAGTCCGGAAAAAACCGCCCGCAACACCGCCACCGCCACCGACACCAGCACGCCCCACCATTCCCATCCTTCCTACTTCCCACTTCCCACTTCCTACTTTCCACACCACACACACCACACACCATGAAACCAACCACCATCACCGCCACCATCGCCACCGCTGCCGTCATTTCAGGCTTTCAGGCATTCAGCCCTTCAGTCCTTTGTGCCGGCGCTCCCGCGCCCACGCGCCCGAACATCTTCGTCTTCCTCACCGACGACATGAGCTGGACCACCACCTCCATCGGCGTCTGCCCCGACTTCCCCACCCCCAACATCAAACGCCTCGCCGCCACCGGCATGACCTTTGACCGCGCCTACGTCGCCTCCCCCTCCTGCGCCCCCAGCCGCGC
>Ga0123357_10009115_pt1 | contig 12494 bp, 4 predicted proteins | sample TergutEmb28metaG_FD_89873 | JGI IMG/M metagenome (GOLD analysis project Ga0123357, IMG submission 89873) | Embiratermes neotenicus P4 segment gut microbial communities from Petit-Saut dam, French Guiana - Emb289 P4 | ecosystem: Host-associated > Arthropoda: Insects > Digestive system > Gut ... | reverse complement strand
TGAAAGTTTCTCATTGTCGTCATGCTTGTAATAATAACGTATCAGGAACCTTCGGAGCAGAAGTTTCAGTTAGATATGATAAGTGTCCGTCAGATTTTCATTATTATTTTGTTGCGAAAAAAAATATGAGTTTTAAGTGCATATTTTTTTAAGCTAATTAGGGCCAGTAATAGTGTTTTGTTTAGACTAATAAAGTTTTGTTTTCCATAATAGGTTTGAAAACTTGTGTCTGGTTGCATACTCTGCCCCCCACACAGAATATTGTAGCCCATAATATTTGATTCTATCCTTCTGTTTCTGTTAGGAGTGACAAGGACGAGGTAGATTCTAGTGACATTATGATCTTGCCCAGTTTCATGAAAATCTGTCGTCTGGTTTGGTAGTTAATAAGAGACATACAGGTAAGATGCTGTAAGCCTGTATTTTCTTGTAGAATAAGGAACGTATGCCGAGGTTAAATAAAAGAAAGAACAACATATGAAAACGGCAAGGAAACAATTTGACATTTGAAAAAAGAGATTAAATACAACTTAAAATATTTGAGAAAAAATGAAATAAAGTGGAACGCATAACAGTGAAAATTGCGCAAACACAAAACACTGAGGGGTGGAACTTGGAAGGACTCAATACCGTTGTATATTAATTTTTTGTGTTTGCTATAAATAGCATAAGCACGTTTCTCTAGGAATTCCTAACCGTCCGATAGCAGCGACGTGCCTCAATTAAACTTGCCAATTGTAGACAGCTGATGAAGAGGGAGAAGTCAGCATTCGATCGCAACGAACGGGGTGCAACAGGTCAGGCCTTTGTTGCGGTGCGTGTTACTGTACTATTCCGTGGGTACTTTTATTGTTGTACACAACCTATAATGCTGTATCATGTCACAATACACACTGCGCAGATCTTTTCATGCTGTCTTCTCTACGGGATCGTGACGATAGAGGCAGCAAGTCACTCCGAGACACTGGTGATTACAAGCGTGTCTACACGTTCTATATCCCAGATACCTCAGAGTACCTTTTACGCCTGTTAGGACCTTATATTTCATGGCTTAACAGGCAGTGCTTAAGTGGTATCATCGTATGAACGTCTCCTGTCCTGCTGAATTTGATTTAACATTACCTTAGGTGATAACAAGAGCTGGCAAGGAAATGATATGTTTATGGTTCCGTGCATCGCTGATCTATATTAATAATTGTCCAACGAGATGCAACACAAAGTAGTCTATTTATTATTCTGCGAGTTCACTCTACAAGTTCCGGGTGTCAACCTTACCCATCATCAGGAGTACACAAAACTGTAACTACAGACTCCCGTACTGGTCATATTTTTTGTGCAGTTACCTCCCTCCAACGTGGCCACGTTGGAGGGAGGAAAAATATAGAGTGAACTTGCAGAATAATAAATAGACTATTTGCGTGTTTCATCTCGTTGGGCAATTATTAATACGGCAAGAAAATGTTTGTGTAGCTTATTATTTCGTAAACGAACTTACACCGATTGTTGTTATAGCAGGAGGAAACCTTGGCCGCAATACTATTGTCAGTATGTATGTATGTTTGAAGCGAGGTATGATATATGATTTGATTTAATATTTGTTAACTGCAATTGGGTTGACACCCGGTGGCAATAACACAGTACACATTTACACACAAACAATACATAGAATAACGCAGTTGACACAAACAGTACATAGAATAACACAATTAACAAAACATAAACCATACACACAATGATAAAAAAGAACAAAAACGCGAAGGAATAAGGTAAACGGAAAAAACCATAAAAGCATCAAACTTCATGTGATCTACATATCCTCTAATAATGTTAGACACCCTGTTACTAAGACTCACTGCACTTCACTACACTTCAATCAACTACACTTCACTCCATTTTACTACAATTTTCGACACTTTACTTCCATTTAAACACAACTTGAAAGCTGATTGCAAGGTCAAAACAACATCACATCATCAGTCTCAAACAACTATACATTCTCGGATGACGTTACATTGCAAGTTGCAAACAAATGCAACAGGCTGGCTGATGATACACGGCACTGACTTCTGCCGTATGAGCCTGGAATAGAACGGCCTTTCCCACAGAATGAGGAGTGAGCCAGTGTGGAGTAATAGTAGGAGAGCGGTTCAGTTGTATCGGAACTGTTCTCTTTACATCTGGAACCCCGAATATATGCACTGCAAACATATTTTTGTGACAAAACCTCCTCCTGCCACTGTAAACAAAGTTGGTAGTGTGGGTATAATGTAAAATGTAGGCGCTTTTGCTTAATAATTTCTGCCATGAAAGCGCATTTTATTGACGTACATGTGTGGCTGTCAGAAATGTAACGAATTTATTGAAAGAGTTGCCATGAAAGCACAGCGATGGTTTCTCGGTATCTTTATTTTACAGATGCAGCTGCCAAACATATGAAACGCACTTAGGTTTTCTTGCAAAGTGCGCAGAAATTTATCCGATTTTAACCATCTTTGTAGTTTCTAAACATTTTAATAAATTTCCCCACTATCAAATTTCACGAAAATCCGTCCAGTAGGAGCCGCGCTGATACTTGCGGACAGACGGATGAACTTGACTAAGCTCTTCGGGACAATGCAAACGCGACTAAAATGCGTAATTCATGATGAGACTGAAGTTTCATGGAGATGTTAGTGGAAATATTTTAAAGTCAGGAAGAGAGGAAGTGCTGTATTAAAGATGTTAAAATAAAAGAAGTAAATAAAATTAAATTAAAAGAGAGAGTTATTTGTGTCAATCTTCCAGAATTCCCTCACTTTTAATAACAGACTTTTGTTTATCTTTCGTGTTTTTTTGAAAGAACGCACCCTTTGGTGCTTAAAGAACCGTACGTCTGTCGTAAAGAAACCCTGACTTGATTCTAAGGTTTGATGATCTTTTGTTGCTTTTCTTTTCGCCTGTAATTATCTTGGAATTTTATTCTTGTTTGTCCTTTCTCTCAGATTCTTAATTTCTTCTCTTCATCTTTTTCTCTCCTCTTTTCTGAGCTTTATTAAATTGTTTATGTACAGACACTTTACAGCAACTTAACTTTGTTGTGATGCATTAATCGATGTGTTGCTGCCTCCACCGTCACTATGCACCACACGTGGTGCCGTAGGAATTACAGCACGTGGAAGTAATTTTTAAGAGGCATTTCTTTGCCTTCTTTGCGCGAACGTAAAAATAAAACTCTTTTTATTTTAGCACACACCAGTATACGTCATTCTTTGCTCTGGAACTTCTAACGACATATTATCCAACAGTTCGTGTTATTTATTATGACAAAAGCTTTTTTATCCTTTTTCATACTTTTAGGTACATTCCTCAAAGCAAAAACGACTGTGAAACTCGTCATGTCCGTCCGTCCGCAAGTATCAAAGTGAGTGCCGCCAGGGGACGTTAGTTCAATCTAATTTTTGCCGCTTTTTCTAAAACCCTTCGAGACTTTCCAACTGTTTACCCGGAAAGCTACGTTTATTGCAATGTGGAAACATTTCCTCGAATGTGCGTAAGACATTGAAGAACCACTCGTGTTAGAATTACATGGTCTAGCCATTAGATCTGTGTATAATGAAACAAAAAACATTTGCAAGCTGTGCTATGATGGGGTTTATGTCTTATAACTGTCTGCACATTTCTGAATTATTGCCTCACCAGCTCACCCAAATTTCGTCGTTGGACTGTAAATCTACTTCATCTTAAACGTATTTTGTCAAGGGCACATGACTAGACTATGGCAAGATCTAGAATTCAGTGCACTACGAAAGGGGCTTCATGAATCCTATCCAGAAATATCTGTTGATTTCCGTGAATTTCTTCCGGATATACACTAATATTCTCTTCGTAAGTAATGGGTTTCACTTCGTCAGTTAAACACCACGTGCTTTAAAAATGCTTATTGTTATGTTGGCCAGCACGCATGGACGTGTCGGCAGCAAGCTTTAAGTTCCCGCAGCTGCGAATTTGAGGTCTTCAGTGTTCCGGAATGTTGCATGGCCAGCAACCTTAGCCGCGCCTCATCTCTGAAGAGCGGAGGCCTCAAGAATTTAACGCTTCCTGTCTGAAATTCATTTAGCTGTCACCACGTGATAGCAAGATCAGCTGCGATACTATTACCCTCTACATTGTCTCATTGTTATGTGGCAACTCTGTGGATGCTGCTTCCTGTTATAATATCGTGCACTTGTTGAGCAGATGCTGGAAAGCGAATCCAAATTCCCTTTTCACCTTCGTATGGCATAACTACCCTTACTTTTGTTCATGTGTAATTCTTTATTCTTTTCTTTTTTGTTCCTCTTTTCTTTCATGGCAGTTCAGACGGTAGGTTCAGAGCGGGAGCCGTTAATTGCAAAGCCGATAATGGAAAAGGCGCGAGCGGCCTTGCTCCCCTGTGAGTGTGTTCCCCTCCCGACCCCCCAACTCGTTATCCCTTGACCGACCAACACCGACAATCCAGTTTTTGTGTTCAGAAATGTAAGAAACATTACTGTGTATAACCTTGTGGGCAAGAAATAATGTCAGCCACTTTTTCTGTCAATACGGATATAATTTTGGTACTGGTGGCGCTTCGAATGACGATACCGTCCGTCACGTTTCAGCTGCGTCTACCGTTACAGTCTTTACGATGGTTATTTTGAATAGAAGTTTTGTAGATAGTTCAAGAAATTGCTGCAACATATTACATTTCAATTATCACATCCTAGACAACAGTGTCTGAAACGATTTCTGGTCTTTACACCCTTATTCAGAAAATTTCCAGTCTAGTGAGTGCATCTTTACGAGGCACGTAATGACGGTGGTATAGCTACAGAATATTTAAACAGCGTCAAATAGTAGGGGAAAGTTTACTAAAATAAGTCTTTCTTTTTTCTCCCGTTTCTTCCTCCCTGTGCACAGAAGAAGGCTTACGGATGAGTTGATGTGTAGCACCACTCGCTCTGAACAAACCTCGGCTCTTTGAAGTACAGGAAAATCTCTTGCCTGTGTCGGTTTCCAGCCACGAATCTTCGGTTGTCCAGCCGCTAGCGTTTGCATTTCAGAGTCAACTAACATCCCCAAATAATTAGTTACCTGTTGTTGACACTCTCCGTCGATGTAACTCTATTCATGCAATGTGTGGTTAGAATACCGCTGAAGGGCAGAAAGTTTGCTGTTTGAGGAACATCTTAGTATAAACTGACAGAAATGGAGGACGTGGGGCGTCCGTGGATGAAACTGAGGTGACGCTTTTACCACTTTCTAATTCATTTTATATTTTCCGAAATAGATGGTTTTTAAGGAAATTCATTATTGCACTTTAAAAATGTTGTAAACCTGAAAGGTAAAGTGCTAAATCAATGATGATGAATCAATATAAGGTACATAATATGATGTTTATTTATTATACAAACTATTTACCACATCAACTTCGATTAAGTAATATTGAGGGGTACTTTACTTTAGGAACGGAATCATACATGGGTCACTCCATACAACAAATGCAAATATTTTTTGGCCAAAAATATAGCAATGCGGTTAATTAATTATATATATTTGAAAACACATGGCATGTGCTTGTCAATGTTGCCATCATATATGTGTGTTTGTGTACAGGAGTGCACTTGCATTGCATGCCCCATTATCAGTGCGTTTCAATCTTGTTCTTCAGTGTTCGGCGCGCGGCTGTACATATTAGAGCGGTGAGTGGCTGGCGATTGTGTTCTCTGCCTACCCGACTGTAGACAACCTCACGGACTACTTTGAAGACTGTTTAGAGTTTGTCGAGTAGTCTGTGCTGTTCTTTGTTTCGTGTTCACTCTGTGTATCAATAAAACAATGAAACTGTGATTCGAAAGGTTTGGTGTCCGATGTTTTCTATCGCTGGCTCCTCACACACACAATCGTATCTGACGTTAACGTATGCAAGTATACGCCACGTGTTTTCAAACGTATATACTACATTTCCTGCTTTGTAAGTCTGTTGGCCAAAAGCATATTTAACATGATATATGACGTGACTTGTGTATCACCCGGTAGCGGTACTGAAATCAGTCAACAGCCTTTTCAATCTTGATCCGTTCTGTAGTAAGAAGACAGTGAATGATAACTGTAATGAGTGCATAAGGGATATTGCTCTTTGCAGGTAATATTATTGCAGAATTATTTTAAAGGAAATAGGAATAGTTGCTGGTCTTCAGGCCAGTGTACGAACTTCGGACCTCACAAATATTAAACAGGAGAGCCAGCTACCCTGCTCGTGATGACGGCGGTGATGATGATGATGATGACAGAATAATGAATGGAAGTCCGTTCACGTCCGTCTGCTGACATGTGCAGTGTCACGTGTGTTCCGATATAATTTCAATATAGGGGGTGGGTAGGGGTACTGTCCGCAAGAGATTAATTACACATTATAATGGGTGTGTGCACCCGAAAGACAAACGGAGCGCGGTCGACAACTGACACAAAAAATGACTTATTATAGCACTAAAGCATACGGACATCTTCCCACAGGAGACTCCGGAGATAAAATCTTGCCTCTCATTTCTTTTGTTTGATGTGAATGCTGTGTCTACTCTCGATTCTAGAGTCATGAATTGTATGAAGATTTAGAGCCGTCACAGTTAAAAAGCAGCGGTTCATTTATTGCGCAGCTGGAGGGGTGAAGGATACCCAGAGCAGGGCTGCAAACGTGATACTTAGCGCGTAGTGCGTAAACTGCAGCCAGGGTGTGTCGTAGAATTTTAAACTTGAAATATTTACAAACTCTGCACTATCTCAGTTGTAATTTGTCTCGTCCATAAACAGGACGAAATATGGAAAATATTAGTCATTAAAGCTGGCTGGCGTATTTCAGAGGCACCTTCTGTATGACTTTGCATATTTAACTGGTCTTTGTTTATTCATTGTAGGTACCATTACACTGTTTCCTCTAGTCAGTCTCTGAATTTATGAAGTGTATTTTTAATGTGACCGACTGTGCTTAACATACTAACAGATGTTTGAGGAAGTGCCTTAGGTTAACAACGAGACCTGTATTTTAAGTCTTATGCCAATGTTAAATGGCTGGGATCTTTATTTTCGGGGGGAGGGGGGGATTATGAATTTGAACTTGTTTTATATATAATACATTTTATATTTTAACTGGAATAAGTCTACATTAAATTGTTACGGCAGAGCTGGACGTTCTGTAACAAATGACATCGAATTTCTTTGCTAGTGTGTGTTAAGAAACACGTGACGTATTCAGCATTCTTATACTTCGTGCAGGCATTGGATAAAAAATTATACAATATTAATGTACGAATATTTTACTAGCATCGCATTTTAACACATTATTTTACTTAAAATAATAATAGTAATAAAAATACGTTGTTTTTGCCTTTGCGGATTAGACAATTTATTTTGTGTGTCAGTTCCAAAACTCTCTCTCTCTCTCTCCAGCGACTCTTTTCTCTAATCCCCCTATTTGTGGAATTTATTGTACTTCAGCGTTGGGTAAGTGTGTGGTAAATATGGTTCGTACAGGGTTTGAGGTTTTCACAGTCGTGTAGTTAGGTTTCAGGTCTTCTGGTGTATTACACTGTGTGGCTGGTTTAGTGATTTCCGACGTTTCGAAGGCACGTACTGCTTTCGAAAATTCTGGAACCTGCGACACATTCCAGAAGACCTGAATCCTCAGACACTGTGTTTGTCCACATAATGCTCTGTAATGAAGTTGAATTTGTGTTCATGTTATCTGGGTTAACTCGTAACTTCAGTGCTCGGTCTCTCAATTATGAATTATTTAATGTGTCATAATAGTCTCCTGAGGCAGATGCCGGCAGAGAAACTTGGAACAAGCCTCTGCCACCTTCCTCAGCGTTATTCTTAGATCATATTTTAGACTCTTGTGACCGTGCATCATGAACGTAGGGTGAAGAGAGAGAAACCAACAAGATGCAACTAATCTGATGTTTATTATAAAACTTCTATCTCAACATGTTTCGGGCATCATTATGCCCATCATCGGGAGAACAAGACCATGCACTACCGCATATGGTGTTCTGCAAGCTCCACACAACCATGGTCAGAACAACCAGTGCGGAACACCATATGCGGTAGTACACGGTCTTGTTCTTCTGATGATGGGCATGATGATGCCCGAAACATGTTGAGATAGAAGTTTCATAATAAACATCAGATTAGTTGCATCTTGTTGGTTTCTCTCCACCCTATCTTCATCCCAGATCATAATTTACACTGTCTTCAAAAGCTTTGCAACGTATAATCAATGAAGCACTCTTACATAAACATGAGAACGAAGATGGATTCTTTAATAAAGCATTCAATACACTCCATGTTCAGAAGATTTAATGGTTTCGGTATTTCTAAAATCGGGGTATCAGTTCCACCCGCATCTTGACGGAGCACAGGTGTCCTAGCAGAAAAGCTGCCTACATATAAACTGTAAGAAAAGCGAGAGAACTTCGTAGGCCTTTGGGTAAATATTTGCACCCTCCTTCTACTACCAGGATCACGAGTTCCGCTATAACTGCTACTTTGGTTGGAATTCTGATTTATTCTGTTCATTTCTTTAAACGCACACTTCTTGGAGATTTCATTTTAGTGACTGGAGTTTAAAATGGAATGAACAGTTCTTCTGTTCCTTATTCTAGAGTGGCAACAAATTTGTCTTTAATTTTTATCTGCGTTGTTGGTTGGTTGATTTATTAACTCACTGATTCTCTTTCTCATTTATTGATGAATTGGCTACATTGCTCGTTGGCTTCTTCTTTAACTGGCTGATTCACTACCTTTGTGACAAGTTAATGGCAGTCTTTGTTCTTTGGTTTGTTTTGTATTACTTAGCTGCAGTATAGTTTCGAAGTGTGGTTTGAGTCACAGAGATGATAATTTGAGAATTTAGGGTTTTCATGGCGGTGAGATTTTATATTGTGGCCTCCTGGTTTGGACGCAGGTTTGAGACGCTGTCCAGTGCAGTAGATAGGTACAGTTATCTCTGTCGTCCAGAACAGAAGACAGGATAAAATACTCGAAGTGCTCGCAGTGCAAGATAATGCATTCATGGAAATATTAGGCGATTCAGAAACTAGTAAAGCGTTTTCGGTTGTATTTCATGAATCCTTACCGAGGGGTACAAGACATTTAAAGGTTGTATCTAAAAATTCACTAAGTGTGGGGTTTTTGTATGGTTAATATGTACTGCTGCTGCTTCGTCCTACGTCTTTCTAACATTGATTTACGTAATTTATTACGCTATTTAGATCTATAGCCACACCACTTCCGTTTCTCCTGCAGGAAGGGAAATTTCCCACAGTATCTTGTAGAAATATATGTCACGTCATATCGAATGTTTCAGTAGAAAACTGCTTCTCAGTACTTGTGTAATTCTAAAGAGGAAAATGAACTTTAAATTGTGGTATATTTTATTCAGCATAGGGACTCGCCCGAATTGTGTGTTTTACGATGAGGTTTTTTCCAATAAGGATTGCTGAATTCGGAACCATGTTCAGAGCGTACAGTCTCCTACCCAATGGATGCTGTGCATCAGAGAGTAAAGAGTACCTCTCTTGTCTGTCAGCAGTCAAAAATTACCGAGAAATTTGGCGCTAGGGATCTCACTTCTGACTTGTGTTCGGGAAAGGACTTGTACACGTCTTGTTTGTTTCGTTGGTTGTCTTCGTGGAAGATCACCGTCATGCTTCAGATCTTCTTGTTTATTATTTACTGAGGGACGAATTGTGTAAGCTAGTTGCAGTGTTGTTCAGTAAATCGTAAATAAATTAGTGCATAAACACATCTATTATTATTGTCATGGTGTATAAGCATAGGGAACTCTGGAACATTTAGAAGTTGGTGGATGTTAAATACGGACCATCGGTGCTTCAGAGCCATTTCCTGAAAGCTTATTTGAATGTGTATTGATCTCAATCCGTCAGGTACGTCTTCGTTCAGTGATTCTCACTTTACACGACGTCGATTTTCTTTATTAGCGAATAATGGATCCCGTGATGAGCGTAGTATTTGACCAACTACATTCACAGTGCTGTATCGAAAACTTATCACTTAATGTTGATTCTTGTCATGTAAAATTTTAAGCGGGACGTCTATTCCATAGCGTAGTTAACATTTAAAAGTAACCTCTCTGTGAAATTTTTTAAGATATTTTATTTTGCTGAACTCGAGAGTTTTCACTCTTGATTATGCTGACGAGTGTGTATTTGTACCTCGTTAAACAACATCATGTCCGAAAATTTATAACTCTTCTGGTTTCAGGATGTTGACCTAATCATTGATTCAGAACGTCAAGTTCCCATTTTTTGTTTACACACATGGAAGCTATGTGGCGGGACAGAAACACGAGAGAAAAGAAAAACACACACACGGTTTTGGGGGGGAAAGCTGAAGGAAAGAATCCACTTGCAGTCCAATGCATAACTGGGAGGATAAAGTTAAAATGGATCTGAAGGAAATAAGGTCGAAGGGCATGGAATGAATAATCTGTCCCAAAACAGGGGTAGGTGGCGAATCGAGTTATCTAAAATGCGGCGAGTTTCTCGCATAGCTGAAGAACTGTTATATTGACAGGACTCTGACACATGGACTTGGATAATGGAAGATATTGTTCTCCGTTTTACCTCATCCACTGGGAAGTGTCGTGGTTTATATGTTGCTACTTAAAATAGTTATAATTCAAATGAAAACTCACACTCACAATCTGTCAACGCTTTCCTTTCTATTTTTTTTATTTCACCATTTCTGGTTCTTTGGAGTTGCCCTAGCGCTATTCAGTACGACATGGTCACTTCTTTACAGTACAGATATTTTAATATACAGTCGGTGTTGACAGAGGCGGGCACTTTAGGCAATCATAACTGGTATCTCTCCCACCAAACGCGAATTGATACCTCTAGTCGTTCAGGTCCGCACTACTCGTAGAATGTTAAAAAAAAAAAAAAAAAAAAAAACAGGACTTATACCGCCCCATTACAAAGAGTAGACGGAACGGTTTCAACGAAGTGTTACAATAAGCAGATTTTTTCAGTGTGTCAAACTGAATATCTGCCTTCTTGTACTTGACAGTCTGAATGTTATTCAGAAATGTGCACTGTATTTTGAACTGTGTGTCTCCTCACTAATGATCACCCGCCTGATCTAACGGTTGCTTCTATTTGTATTTATATAATACAGGTTTCCGTATTGGTGTGTACTATATATATATATATATATATATATATATATGTCTTGGTGGGTACACTGTGTTTCAGTTGGTTGAGACACTGCAGTACAAATCGGAAGGCCGAGGGTTCGATTCCCGATGGTGTCGGAATATTTCTTTACCATGGCCTTTGATCCGACTCAGCCACTTGTCTTGAAATCTGGGAGCCCCAACATCCTGGAACCTCCAACGCCTGTACAGGGATTACTTTACCTTATATATATAATGTGTGTGTGTGTGTGTGTGTGTGGTTGGATATAAATTGCAAACGGTTATTGGAAAAGTGTCCCAGATTTTATGTTCAAAAACAAAGAGTAACAAAATAACAAAAAAGAACGATGACGACTACAAAAAACAACAACAGCAGCAGCAGCAGCAACAGCAAATCTCCATGCTGAAGAATCTTCCTTAAAAGTTTTTTACTACTCGAAATGGTCAAGTGACACTTTGCTAGTCCCTAACCTGAACCTTTAGTCCCTGTGAACAAGAGGCTAGCATTGATCCTATCCCGAACCAGATGTCTACAAACCATAATTTCTCACCATATTTTTCGAGCACTTATTTTAGTATGACCTTCTCGTCATCGTCGGTGTTTTAAGTCATGTCTCCTTTTAAATTATCCATTTTATCTTTCGTTACCTTTCTGTATGATTCTTAGATTTAATCGTTCTAACATTCGGTTAAAAATGTCGGTCAAAAGAAAAATCGAGACTGTTCTGTCCATAGTAATTACTCTGCTATTACTGCTAATACTGGTGGAGGTGATACTACTAATACTATTACTACTACTACTAGTAATAGTATAGAAGTGCCAGTAGTGGTGGTAGTAATGGTAGTAGTAGTTGTGTTGGTAGTGGTAGTAGCAGTAGTGGTGATGGTAGTAGTAGTAGTAGTAGTAGTAGTAGTAGTAGTAGTAGTAGTAGTAGTAGTAGTAGTAGTAATAGTAGTAGTAGAAACCATTTCGTCTATGAATTTTCTAAGTCAGCAGCAAATTGATCAAACCAACGATATTTAAAAAATTCAATATAAATCAATAACTTTCAGATTGAAACAGAGTTTTGTAATATATTTATTGATTTATACATTTCTTGAGCAATAGAAACACGTCTAGTTAAACCTGGTAACTGGAGGAGCAAGTGAACATAGGAAGCTTATGTTTATTGGACCGTGCATCATCTTGATAGTTGAGTAAAAAGAGACAAACTTGATGCCACTTGTTTTATTATTACTTTATTCAGTGCTCAACATGTTTCGGATGTTAATACATCCATCC
>Ga0123357_10009114_pt1 | contig 12494 bp, 11 predicted proteins | sample TergutEmb28metaG_FD_89873 | JGI IMG/M metagenome (GOLD analysis project Ga0123357, IMG submission 89873) | Embiratermes neotenicus P4 segment gut microbial communities from Petit-Saut dam, French Guiana - Emb289 P4 | ecosystem: Host-associated > Arthropoda: Insects > Digestive system > Gut ... | reverse complement strand
GGGTCAATGATCTTGGATGAATAATTGCATGAAAGAACGAAGCGGCAGACCTTGGAGTATTTTTCCATCGTACGCCTCAGGGCCGCCTGCGCGTCTGAAGTAAGGGCATCTGCCTCATCCATGAATAATATCTTGAATTCCGCTTTCCCAAGGGGCGCGGTCCTGGCAACTTCTTTTATCTTACCCCTGACAACATCTATTCCCCTTTCATCAGAGGCGTTCAGTTCAACGAAGTTTCCTTTCCATTCCTCGCCGAACATGCCTCTCGCCAGAGCGAGGGCGCATGTCGTCTTGCCTGTACCAGGAGGTCCAGCAAAAAGAAGATGGGGCATGTTGCCGGACGAGACGTAAGCCTTCATTCTCTCGGTTATGTGTTTTTGGCCTACCACTTCGTCAAGATCCTTTGGTCTGTATTTCTCGGTCCAAATCTCATTCATAGGAATGATTCTCTATGGCATATGTGACAGATAAAAGTTCTCTTCTTTCTGATTCTTTACTGCATGGCAAACCATACTCTAACCAGGCCGCCCTTCTTAACAGCTTCATTTCAGTCGAGGTACTTGTCTGTTTGACACTGATCCTTGTCACCTTTCATAGAGAAGGCATTAGGGCGTGATCAGAGAGTAAGTGACTCCGATGAAAACCGTGGAGAGAGCTTATATGATCTCAAAGATAGAATCTTCAGATCGAAAAAGAACTTATATTTGATTTATGATTATTATCATTATGATAATATTATCAAATGTGATAATATAATGGAGAACTGTGCATGAATGAAAAGATAGTCTCGTTTCTAAGTGATCCGGTAAACGCAAAAATAATCTTGGAGATCTACGAACGAGAGAATATCACAGCAAAGCAGTTATCGGATAAATTCAGCGACATACCTCCGGCCACGCTGTATCGTCATCTTAGAAAGATGTCTGATAACGACATTCTGAGGATCGCGGAGACCAATCGGGTCCGCGGCACAGTGGAGAGAGTATACGCGCTTAACCTGGATCTGTATGAAGATGTCAGGAAAAGCGTGGAAGCCAACGACGGCAGGGCCTATCTGCAGATCATCACACAGTCTATACTGGGTGTCCTGCGAGAGTTCAAAGAGTATACGGCCCAAGCAGATATTGACATCATCAACGATGGCTCAGGTTTCTCGGTCGCGCCGGTTTATGCCACGACCGAAGAACTGAAAGAGACCCTTACCAAGGTCCGTGAGCTGCTGAAACCGCTTTACAATAATTTACCGGACGGGCAACGGCATCTGCATAACATCTGCATAATCACGACCCCGCCAAAGAACATCGATGGAGAGAACACTCATGATTGAAGAAAAGGTCATTATCGGAAAGGATGGCAAATACCCATTGGAGGGCATCCTGACACTGCCCGACGCTCCCAGCGGAAAATGCCCCGCATTATTACTGGTACATGGATCGGGCCCCCTGAATCGAGACGAGAAGATAGGCGCACTCACTCCGTTCAAAGATATAGCCGAATATCTTGCGACCGGGGGGATAGCCACGATGCGATACGACAAAAGGACATTTGTATACGGTAAACAGCTGCGGAAGGAAATAAGGACACCCACTGTAAGGGACGAGACGATAGAGGATGCCCTTTTTGCGGTGAACATTCTAAAAAACGACCCCCGCATCGACCCTGACATGGTATTCATAGCCGGGCACAGCCTCGGCGGAATGCTTGCATCGAGGATCGATGCCGAAGGCGGCGATTTCGCAGGAATCATTATAATGGCTGGGTCTCCGCGCAGGCTGTTGGACATCATTGTTAATCAGAACGAGGCCGTCCTTGCGTCGCTAAAGGGCCTTACCAAAAAAATAGCTCAGAAACAGGTCGCAAAGTTCATCAACAAACTCAGAGAGTTCGATGCATTATCTGATGAAGAATCAAAGAACCGAAAGATGATTCGCATTTGTGCATATTATTTCAAAGAAATGGAAGCGCACCCTGCCAGCGATTATCTTCAAAGATACAGGAAACCAATGCTGATCCTGCAGGGCGGAAAGGACTTCCATGTGTCTGTGGAGAAGGATTTCGGCGGCTATCAGGCGCTTCTGAGTGACAGGGAGAATGTCAAATTCAGCTTATATCCTGAGCTGAACCACATTTTTACGCCATCAGTTTACGGAAACATCCGAAAATTCAAAAAAGAATATAAGATCCCTGCGAAAGTTGACGAAAGGGTGCTGGAAGATATTCGGGATTTCATACTGTCCGCATAACATTTTGTCGAGGAGCAGGCAGGAATTCGACCACACCCTTTACATTGATGGGGATTTACATAAAGGGAGACCGTTCAACCCATTTCCCATCTTTTTTACTTCATACTATGCCGATTCTCAATTGGTGAACAGCCTTTTCCTGTCTTCAGGCATTTTGCTCAGGAACGCTTCCGCTTCCTCTGGAGAGACTGCATGCTTGGTTCCGTCCTCTTCTTCTATCACAACGCCGCCGTTCATCAGAGCTTCGTATCTTCTTTTCCTTATTTTCTTATCGGGATGGCATACGAACTGGCAATTGGAGCAGGTGTATTGCATCTCATACGTGCCTGAAAGCAACGGGTTGTATGAGACCGCACCTGGCCTTTTTCTTTGAAGATACTGTCCGACGTATTTTCTGGATATCGTCCTGTAGTCTTCATCGTCCTCGGGCAGCGGGAACCTTCCCGGAGACCATGTGGACCATTTTCCGCCCTTATCCAGCCCGGTTATCCCGCCGCACGGATAAGCGCAGCGCGCGGCAAGCCTGCAGTTACCCACTCTCATTGTCTTTCCGTTTACCTCTATCGCCTTTTTCTCGGGAAGAATGAAATCCGCAATGCACGATCTTTTGCAGAGAAGACACCCGTCGCAGTAGTTCTCGCTCTCCGGAAGAGGTTCCGTCGGTTCGAGTTCGAGATCGGTGACCACTCCTCCGAGCGAGAACGCCGCGCCGTATTGTTTTGCAAGAAGCAGACCTGACTGTCCGATGCTGCCGATCCCGCTTGCTGCTGCCAGAAGCTTGAGGGATATCGGAGGTATGCGGTCGAATATACCATTCGGGGTCTCGGTCCTGAACGCAAAGTTGGATGCTATCGGGACCGCTTTGTATCCGAGCGATGTCAGAACCGTGGACAGCTCAAAGGATATGCCGAACGTGAATGTTGTTTTCTCTATCTTGTGCGCACTTAGTGAGAAATCCTTCTTGCTCAGAAAAGGCTCAATGAGATCCTGATCGAACGGAACGGCGAAGACTATGGCCGACTTTGCCCCTGGCAGGACGTAATCGAGGTCGGCTGTGTAGGGGGCGCCTCTCAAAGACTCTTTGGTGGCTATGCCCGACAGTACCGCGCCCAGACCCTTCGGCATGTTCAATGCCATTTCCGTTGTGATCGTCATGAGTGTGTATTGCCTGAACGGTATTTATCCGTGCCCGATGATGCGGATGCTGCCGTCACCAAGAGCGTTATGGAGCTATTCTCGTTCTTCGGGCTAGAAGGGCGGACAGATGATAATGTCATGACGTAGCCTATACAATCCGAAGATTCAGATTTAAAAAGAAGTACAGCAAACTTTGACATGAACGCCTTTAGGGCTCTTATGTGGTTTGATCATCATGGAACAACTTGAGGAACTCCGGGAAACAATAACGCAGATATGATGACGTTCGTATCAATGAGACATCTCATTGATCATTCCCGCCTGACCTGACCTCTCTTACCAGTTTGACAACATCATCCTCATCTCTGATACCGGCCGCTTCTGCTCTTCCTTCCATTTTCTTCTGGATCGCTTTGAGTGCAAATATCGCCGGATTCATCATAACAACCTCGCCGTCAACGCTGACAAGAACCACTCTGTCTCCCGGCCCCACTCCCAGAATCTCTCTGAAGTCCTTCGGGAGAGTTATCTGTCCCTTCGGGAGGACCTTTGCCGTCTCAACTATCACATTATCCATTTTGTCACCTGCTGGAAATTACCTACTTATAGGGATAATAGTAAAAAAAATATTTCAACTATGGCATCTGTGTGTTCGGTTGAATTGCGGCGGACCTCCACGATGATAAGACTCGCCGCAGGCAAGATGATCAAAGAACCCTGGTCGCATAAAAGCCAAAACCAGCTCAGCAATATTCAAACTTCAACTGTTCAGGAGCCTGTTGAGATCGGCAACTGATACGCCCATCCTTTTTGATGTCTGCTCAATGGATAGCCCGGAATCCAAAAACCTTCTGACGATCATCCTCATCTCTTCACCGACCTCTATTATATGCCCATCGGGATCGTAAAAACGGATCACGCGCTGCCCCCAGGGATATTCTATTGCATCGTGCAGATATCTGATATCCGGGTACCTCTTCAGTTTTTCGAGGAACCCATCGAAGTCTTCCTCTTCAAAATACAGCTCCATGTTGTTAGACTCTCTGAGGATCTTGTCTTTCGGAATATTCGCAAGCAGGTCAAAATCCTGCTGCAGAGACAGCCCGCAGCTGAAAGAGATGTTCTTGCCGTAATCCTGATACACCTCCAGCCCGAACAGGCTCTCATAGAACTTTCTTGATGATCCGATATCCTTTACGGTTATCATTGTGCATGAGTACTTCATTTGCTCCCCGCTTTGCATTATGAATGGTTAATGAGATATTTCAACTACGGCAAACGGCATCTTCGGGAGGAACAAGACGCTGTGTTTCCATGGTTCGGGTTAAAAACCTCTTCGCGCTTTACCGCCGAGTACTGGTGGTTTACTACGAACTTCGATGACATCATACAGAGATCATGATATTCCGTTCGGCCCTAACGATCTTGTGCTTGAGTTAGCTATACTCTTGGAAAAATGGCTGAAAAAGATAAAGAATACGATGCGTCGCGTTTCTTTTATTCTGTCCTTTACGATCTTACGAAATCAGATGAAGTCAAAGAATTGATCAAGAACCTGCCGTGAGCCTTGTCTGAGTGTCTTTGCACGGATCTCAAAACAATATGCAGTAAAAGCAAATACTGCATATAAATGACCTGAAAAATATGCAGTAAGATGTCGTGGATTATACAGTGTCAAGATTACTCTTTCATAAAAAGTCTGGGAATCGACAGCCATATGGGGCACCGGAATAGATAAAAATGACAAAGAGCAGGGCTGCATATGCGATTCTTTATTGATATTGGCAACCATGAGCGCCACTGCCGTGCCATATTAGCCGGCATTTCCAAACGCGTTCTGGCAAGATTAATTATAACCTACATCCTATCCAATGACATATGAAAGTCTACGATGCCTATAAGCTGGCGATAGAAACAGGTATCAAGAACGATCCGAGGCCGAAAGAAGAGGTCGATCTTGCCCTGAAGAATGCCAAAGAGGAGTATGAGAAACTTCCCGATGAGAAAAAGGAATACTTCGATAAAGAAAAGCTGTGGAACCCCTATGCGGACTCCAGACTCTCCTGGGGAGAGGAGCTTGCAAAGGAGACGGAAGCCGAGAAGTTCATGTGGGGCATCGACATAGGAACGGGGGAGATCCTCCTTGCGGACCGCCTCAAGGAAAAAGGTCAGAAGATCTCTGCGGTCGTTGCGCACCATCCTGTCGGCATATCGAAGACGCCTTTCCCTGAGGTCATGTGGATGCAGACCGATATGTTCCATGATGTTGGTATTCCGATAAACATCACTGAAGGCCTGATAAAAGCAAGGATGGATGAGGTCTCGAGGAACGTCATGGGTTCCAACTACAACCAGCCTGTGGATGCCGCCAGATTGATGAATATGCTTATGTTCAACATACACTCGCCCGCAGACAATATGGTGCAGCTTTATCTGGAAGACCTCATAGAGAAAAGCCAGCCGAAATACCTTGAGGATATCATAGACCTTCTGATGAAAGAGCCAGAGTTCCAGCAGGCATCGAAATACAACGATCCTCCGAAGATAATGGCAGGCGGGAAGAAGAGCCGCTGCGGGAAGATAATTGCGAAGATGACCGGCGGAACATCCGGCCCGAAAGAGATCTATGAAAAACTCGCGGACGCAGGGGTGGGGACCGTAGTGGGAATGCATTTCCCCGACAGCCACTTGGAAGAAGCAAAGAAGCAGCACATCAACATGGTCATCTCCGGACACATGGCGTCCGATTCCTTGGGAATAAACAGGATATGCGACGTATGGGAGAAAAAGGGCATTGAAGTATTCGGATGCTCCGGATTCATGAGATTCAGCAGGAACTGATGATGTTTGAAAAGAACTCCGCGATAATCAAGGACGTTAAGAAACTGTCCTTTGACTACGTCCCTGCAAAGCTGGTACACAGGGAAGAGCAGATGCGCCGTCTGGAAATGCTTTTCAGACCCATGGTCACTGACGGCGTGCCGTGCTCGGCATTCCTAATCGGAAGCGTCGGTACCGGTAAGACCGTCACAGCGAAGAGATTCTGCGAAGACCTGCTGAAATATTATGCAGGCAACAGCAAGCTGATGGATCACATCTTCATCAACTGCAGGATAAGGAACACCGCACACGGGGTGATCCTTCAGATGATACGCAATTTCGATACAGGATTCCCGGATCGTGGATTCTCTGCGGATGAGATGCTGAGATCGCTCAAAAGACATGTTGAATCCCGATCAAGGCCTTTGGTCCTTGTGTTGGATGAAGTGGACGTGCTGCTGAAGAACAGCAACAGCGATCTTATCTATCAATTGTCAAGGTTCACGGAGGAGATGCAGGGAGGTTCTTCGATATCTATGATAATGATCTCGCAGGAACCTGTCTCCGAGATGCTTGACAGCGCGTCCATATCGAGTTTCAAAAGAGCAAATACGATCAAATTCGATAAATACACAAAGAATGAGCTGAAGGACATAATACTGGCGAGAGCGGACGAGGCATTGATGTCCGGCGTTGTGGACCTTGATGTGGCCGATCTTTTGGCCGATATCGGAAAAGTGTACGGCGATGCGCGTTTGGTCATAGAGATGCTTGAGAAAGCGGCGGCCATTGCGGAGGAAGGCGAGAACGGAAGGCTGACCGCAGACGATGTCAGGTCCGCGAACGCGATGATCTACAGCAACGTGTCGGAGAATAAACTCGCAACCCTTGACTCAAAGAGGAAAGTTGCGCTGCTGGCTATAGCACGCGCCATGAAGGGGGATCCGTACATAAGCATCACCCGCGCAGAGAAGACATACGCGGTCGTTTGCGAGGAATACGGACAATCCCCGAGGAAGCACACCCAGTTCTGGACATATGTTCAGGATATGGAAAAGATCAATCTTTTGGACACCATGGTCAAAAGTGAGACCGACGGAGGAAGAGTGACATACATCTCGATACCGGACATCCCTCCGAAAGAATTGGCCAAGAAGTTGGAATATATGTTGGAGTCTCCCATTTCGGATGATGAGTTCGAGTTCTGATACAATGAAGTGCGATCAGTGTTCCAGCGAAGCCGTCACCCTGATAAGATATAACGGATCGCACCTGTGCGGTGAGCATTTCAGAACATACGTTGAGAGAAGAGTAAAAAAAGAGATCCGCAAACAGATCGACGTCCATTCCGGAGATGTGATCGCGGTAGCTGTGTCCGGCGGGAAGGACAGCATGGTAACGCTCCACATCCTCAACGAGGTTTTCGGAGAAAGAAAGGACATATCGCTTTGCGCCATATCCATCGATGAGGGGATCGAAGGATACAGGCCTCCGAGCCTGGATATCGTCAGGGATTTCTGCAGCGAACATGGGATCGCTTTCTATGTAAGGTCTTTCTCCGAGTTAGGCGCAGAGATGGATAGAGTGGCTTCTGTTACTGGAGATAACAGCCCCTGCACATACTGCGGGGTCTTCAGAAGGAAGCTGATGAACGATCAGGCCCGCATCGTAGGGGCTAAATATCTTGCCACGGGGCACAATCTGGATGATATGGCGCAATCCGTTATGATGAATATCGTGAGGGGGGATGTCGAACGCCTTGCGAGACTCGGACCCCACACGAAGATACAGCCCGGGCTGATACCCAGATTCCATCCTCTGAGGCTGATACCCGAGAAGGAGTCGCTTCTCTATGCCATCGTGACGGGGATACCATTCTGGGATGGGGAGTGCCCGTATTACATGGAGGCACTGAGGAACCAGTACAGGGACATCGTAGACCAGCTTGAAGACAGATCGCCCGGATCCAAATTCAGTATTCTGGCATCTTATGATACGCTTAGGCCCATCCTCTCGGAACACTTTCCGCCTTCAGGCCTGCATTCATGCTCCTGCGGCGAGCCCACTCTGGGAGAAAAATGCAAAGCATGCGAGCTTCAGTCGTTCCTTGAAAAAAAGCTCAAAGATCTCTGAACGGCACAAGATCGCAGCATGCGCACTCTATGCACATGGTATGGCAATCTCTCGTATCAAGACCGTGCGCTGTGAGCTTTTCCTTCTGCATCTTGGCGAGTTTGATGGCCCTGTCCGCCTTTACGGGTGGGTGTTCCCCTATCGCCGATATCAAATGACCCCTATTAGTAGGGTTTACGCGCAATGCCCTGAATGTCGGCACCACTCCTTTTGAACAAAGGAACTCGGTCATGCTCTCGATGTCCTCATCCGTCTCCCCCATTCCGAATATCATGTTGGAGGTCACTTTGCCTGCACCAAAAATACTGACGGAGTAGAGAAGCATCTCGATTATGTTGTCATAATCAAGTTCCGGACAGATCCTCTCGAATATCTCTCTGTCCGGAGATTGTATGTTCAATTTTATCTCGGTCGCCCCCGCTTCTTTCAGCGCTCTGACGTGTTTTTTATCGGAGACGTACGGCTCAACGCCTATCGGGAGCTCCGGGAACTCCTTTCTGAACTTAGAGACGCATGAGATGAATCTCTCAACGGTCTTATCGATACTTCCGAATACGCCGCTTGTAAGCGATACCGATACCACTTTCTGCTCGCTGATGGCTTTTTTGGTCATTTCTACCATATCTTCATCGGAAAGCCCTTTGTCCAGATCCTTGCTGAGCATCGGAGACACACAGAATGCGCAGTTGTATATGCACCTCTGATCAAGATTGAAGAATGCCTGCTCGGGGCAGTGGAACACGATCGGTTCGATCTTAACTTCTTCCAGAAATAGGATCCCGTTTCTTATCATCGAGAGCTTGCCGTTATCCTCTATCAGTTCAAACTCTCCGGTTTCGTAAGAAATGCTCTTTTTTACTCTGTGCCCCCCAAAAGAGAAGGCTGCGGATGATGACCCAGCACCCGGGCCTGCGGTCGATCTCGAAACTCTGTATGGGAAGACAAAATCCTTTGGGAGCCTTACGCCCCCTCCGAGGGTAAGTTCGGCCTTCTTCCTTATGTTCAGATCTTCTTCCATTTCATACCGTCCGCGGAGTCCTCCAGCGTGATCCCCGCATCAGCCAATCTGTTCCTTATCATATCTGCAAGATCGTATTGTTTCCTTGCTCTGAGCTCTTTGCGGAGTTCGATAAGAACTTCCATTACGGCATCGGTCGTTCCGTCGTCCTTCATGTCATCCTCCTCCGGAAGTATCCCTAATATGGTATTGAACTCGTCTATCATCTTAAGTATCTTTCCGGCAGAGCGTTTAGACAGAGATCTGTCTGCCATCATCTTATTTGTGGAATGTGCCAGCTGGAACAGTTGTTCTATTGCGGCGCTCGTGTTCAGGTCGTCGTTCATCGCCTCAAAGAACCTGTACTTTGTTCCGTCGAGGAGATCACAGCTGTCATCGTCCGTTTCCGGACCATTCTTCGAATAGACCGAAAGCTCGGCGTAATTGTTCTTGAGCCTCTTCAGGGCAGACCTTGCTTCGGTCAGCATATCTTCCCCGTATGTCAGGGGGCTGGCGTAGTGCGTGTTGAGGAAGTAGAACCTTATTGTGCCGCCGTCGAACTTCTCCATGACATCACGCACCCTGAAGAAATTGTTCAGAGATTTCGACATCTTCTCATCCTTGACCTGAAGCATGCCGTTGTGCATCCAATAGTTGGCAAGGATGTCATGGGTTACCGCTTCCGTCTGTATTATCTCATTCTCGTGATGGGGGAAGATTAGGTCGCTGCCTCCGCCGTGGATGTCGATCTTGTCTCCAAGGTGGCGCCTGATCATTGCGGAGCATTCTATGTGCCAGCCTGGTCTTCCTTTCCCCCACGGCGAGTCCCAGGAGCATTCTCCCGGCTTTGCGCCTTTCCAGACGGCGAAATCCATGGGGTCCTTCTTCTGTTCATCGAGGACCACCCTGCCGGATGATTCCATGCTTTCGAGTTTTTGATTGGATAGTTTTCCGTAATCCTTTACTTTTTTAACCTCGAAATAAACGCTGCCGTCCTTTGTGGGATATGCGAACCCGTTAGCGATGATCTCTTCGATCATTTCGATTATGACATCCATGCTCTCGCTTGCTTTCGGATACAGGTCAGCCCTCTTGACACCGAGGCTGTCCGCATCCTCAAAGTACCTGTCTATGTACCTTGCGGAAAGTTCGAGCGGATCTATCCCCTCTTTGTTGGCCCTGTTGATTATTTTGTCATCAACGTCGGTGAAATTCGTTACGTGCGTGACATCGTAGCCGATATGCCTGAGATATCTTACCAGTGTATCGAACACCGTCATGCTTCTGGCATGGCCCATGTGTATATCGTCATAAACCGTGACGCCGCACACATAGAGCTTGACCTTTCCCTGTTCAATGGGGATGAATTCTTCTTTCTGTTTGGTAAGATTGTTGTATATTGTCAGAGACATCTTATCACAGCTGATCCTCATCATTTTTTACTGATGTCCTTTATTGTCGCCTTAAGCTTGTCTATTTCGATTTGAAGCTTGGATATCTCCTCGCCGAAGCAGTCCGGGATGTCATTGTGCCTGAGAACTTCTTTCTTTTCTATCTTTACGCCATCCCTTTCGATTATCTGGCCTGGAACACCAACGACCGTGCTGTTGTTGGGAACGTCTTTCAGAACTACTGATCCGGCGCCGATCCTCACATCATTGCCGATGTTTATGTTCCCGAGGATGGTGGCGTTCGCACCGGCGACGACCCGATCCCCTATTGTGGGGTGTCTTTTGCCTTTTTCAAAAGAGACCCCTCCCAATGTTACGCCCTGATAGATGGTGACATCATCTCCTATTACTGCTGTCTCTCCGATGACCACTCCTGTGGCGTGATCGATGAAGAACCTCTTTCCGATGGCCGCTCCGGGGTGTATATCGCAACCTGTCAGCTTATGCGCCTCGTAATTGATCTTTCTGGCTTCCTTGAACTTTCCTTCCAGCCAAAGTTTGTGGCTCTCCCTGTACATTGATACAGCATGGAGTCCGGTATGATAATTTATGGCATCTTCCTCATCCATTATTGCGGGGTCTCTCTCCATAACGGCTGCAAGGTCGCCTGGTTCAATCTTCATGATATCAATGGAATGGCATTATGCTTAATAATCTATTCAGAGAGGAGTTTTATTAATGGGGTTAAGAGATAAGCTCCGCTTATGCGATTTTCATTCAACAATTCAGGAGATGATTCGCCTACTTCAGAGATATTGGTTAGGTTTTTGTGATGATTCCCTGAAATATTCGTTAGGTTTTTGCAACTATTTTGTCATTTATTCATTAGGTTTTTGTAATGATTATACAAATTATTCGTTAGGTTTTTGCAAGCCAGATTTAAATACTGTCTCCCTCATATGAGTCACATGCAAAGGTTGTGCTACGAACGATTGATCGAATGGAAGAACGACCCATACAGAAAACCGCTGATACTCGAGGGGGTTCGTCAATGCGGGAAGACCTATCTTCTCAGTGAATTCGGTTCAAAGAACTACGATGATGTAGCGTACTTTAACTTTGAGGAGGATACAAACCTCTGTTCTCATTTCGATCAGGATCTGGACCCGCATCGTATCTTAGAGGAACTCAGCCTTTTGATCCGCAGACCGATCGTACCTGGAAAGACGCTGATAATCTTAGACGAGATACAGTTCTGCGGCCGCGCCCTGACATCCCTAAAATACTTTTGTGAGGATGCTCCCGAGCATCACGTTGTATGCGCTGGGTCCCTTCTTGGCATAAAGTTATCGAAACCCCACTCATTCCCCGTGGGCAAGGTAAACCGAATAAGAATGTATCCTATGAATTTCTTTGAATTTCTCCTCGCTAACGGCGAGGATATGTTATGTAATTATCTGAGGGAACTTCCGATAGCCGAAAAGGTTCCGGAAACCATTGAGGCCAAATTGATCGGCTACCTCAGATTGTATTATGTAATCGGAGGAATGCCAGCGGTCGTTGAGGGGTGGATCTCCACAAAGGATATCTCCGTTGTAGAAAGAACGCAGGATGAGATACTGAAGGACTTTGTGGATGACTTCGGGAAATATGCCGCGGCTGACCTGAATGAACTGACCATGATCTGGAGATCGATTCCCGAGCAGCTGTCTCGAGAGAATCGGCGCTTCTTCTTCAGTCATGTGAAGGAAGGATTGAGAGCAAAGGATCTGG
>Ga0123357_10009113_pt1 | contig 12494 bp, 4 predicted proteins | sample TergutEmb28metaG_FD_89873 | JGI IMG/M metagenome (GOLD analysis project Ga0123357, IMG submission 89873) | Embiratermes neotenicus P4 segment gut microbial communities from Petit-Saut dam, French Guiana - Emb289 P4 | ecosystem: Host-associated > Arthropoda: Insects > Digestive system > Gut ... | reverse complement strand
CCTCGAACCAGATAGCGGGACCGCTCAGCGCGGGCAGCTATGCGGATTCGACGGGTCTTGCTGCTTCCACCACGTATTACTACGTGGTGGAGGCGGTGAACAGCATAGGTTCGACGCCCTCCGCCGAGGTCTCGGCCCTGACGCTGACTCCGCCGGACCAGCCCACAGGCCTCACCGCCACGGCCCTGTCCGGAAGCCAGATCTACCTGACCTGGAACCAGGTGGCCGGGGTGACCTACAAGGTCTATCGCGGCGCGGACAACACCGTCTCTTCATCGACGGGGACTCTGGTGACGTCTACCAGCGCGGCCACTTATATTGACTCCGGCCTTGCGGCTAACACCGATTACTACTATGTGGTGGTAGCCGTGAACAGCTCGGGCAGCTCGCCGGATTCGGCGTCGGCCACAGCCACGACGACCGACGCTACCAGCAGCGTTCCTCCAGCAAGCGGTCCCGGCGCGGCCATGACCGGCTATGCCGACGCTGCGTCTCTGGGCGTGCCGCAGTACGTCTGCGTGAATGACTATTATGTCGATGCGCAGAGCGGTAGCGATTCTGGTGATGGATCATCCGGTGCGCCATGGGCAAACCTTGGGTCGCTCCCGGCCCTGGTGGCAGGCGACTGCGTTGACCTCAACGGAACCTTCTCCATTACTGGCCAGCTCGCTCTCAGCCAAGGAGGCAACACGAATAGCCCAACTGGCTATGTGGTGTACCGTGCAACGACGCCGGGCGGAGCAACGATCCAGCAGGCCGCGATGGCAGGCTCCGAGAATTTGGATTTCGTCGTTGCCATGGCGGACTATCTCATTCTCGATGGACTCACGATTGATGGGGCCGACAACGGCTATATGAATTGCATCAGCGATCAATCCGTCGCTTATCATCACCATCTGGTAGTCGAAAACAGCGTCATGAAGCATTGCGGCGCTTCTGGCATTATGTGGGCTGGATCCGACTATACCTGGGCTGTGAACAACCTCATTGAAGACAACGGAGCCGTAAACGTTCTTGGAACGTATGGAAGTAACGGCATTGGTAATAATGCTGGAGTGCTCATCGTTGAGCCGCTTGTGCCGGGCAGCGGCGGCGGGCCGAATGCGTATGACACCAGCTTCACACCAAACACGGCTGATCAGGCGTTCCCGTATCACAACGTGGTTGCCTTCAATATCATCCAGAACAACACGCAAGTAGGCCAACTGAGTTACCCTGGGAGTCCGGTTATAACGGCTGGTGTCTATCTTGACGACGGAGAGCACACGATGGGCTGGCCTGGCGGCCCTGCCTACACCGATCCCATGGCTGTCATCGGTAACGTCATATACAACAACAGTGGTCAGGCGGTCGCTCTCTGGCATGTTGGCAACGTAACGGTGGCCAACAATTCCACCTATGGCAACAACACTCAACCTCTTGCTGCGGCCGATGGGGTGACCGCTTGGGGACCCGGTACCGGCACGGCAAGCCGGGGTGAGATCACTTGCGATCCCTGCTCGGACTCAACCTTCATCAACAATGCCACCGTTGCCGTGGTTGGGTCGGGCGATGAGACCGCTAACAATTCTTCCTACTTCTTCAGCGGCACGTCGACGGGCAACACCCTCACCACGAATATCGGCAGCCCCAGCTTCGGTACGAGCGCTGCGGCGGACGGGACGACAGGAGTTGATCCTGAGACCACGGGAACGGCGACGGGCAACCTGATCGGCACCGATCCGCAGTTCAACGCTGCTTCCACTGGCGATTTCAGCCTGCAGTCGGGCAGTGCGGCGAGCGGCAGCGGCACGGCAGCGCCATGGCTGACGGCGTCGCCCGTGAACATGGGGCAGGTGCAGTAGTTTTACAGCAATTGCGCGGGAGGCGCGGCAGCGTCTCCCGCGCGATACACCGGTTTATCGCTTCGCAGGCACGCTGGAGCGAAGCATGAAAAGAACGGAAGGCATTGAAGGAGGCAGATGCAATGGCACTATCAAGGATTGAATTGAAATCGGGCATGCGCAACCTAATGGATGGGGGCAGGATGAAGAAGCTATTCACAGTATTCGCAGCGGTAATGATCTCGTGTTTGTTGCTTACCCCGTTGAGCGCGCAGGTGAAGTCCGGCGCCATCATGGGTACGGTTACGGATTCGAGCGGCGCCGTCGTTCCCGGAGCAGCGGTATCGGTTGTGAACGAGGAAACTAACTTGAGCGCGGCAGCCAAAACCACCGGTACGGGCGGGTACATGGTGCCCTATCTTTCGATTGGCCGCTACACGCTCACCGTCACGGCGACTGGTTTTGAAAGCTACAAGAAAACCGGCATCGTACTGACCGAGGGAGCTACAGTGCGCGCAGACGTTGCGCTGGTGATTGGCTCGGCCAACTCCACCGTTGAGGTTCAGGCGAATGCGCTGGCGCTGCAAACTGAGAATGCTACCGTGCGCTCTTCCGTGGGCAAGCAGCTTATAGAAAATCTTCCCAACATCAACGGCAACCCGCTTTACTGGGCGACACTGCAAGCCGGCGTTATTCCCAACCAGAATATGATGGACAGCACGAGGCTGGGCGTCGGATACTCGGACCGGCAGGCCATGTCGATGTTCCGCATCAACGGCACCATGATGGGTAGCAACGACATTCAGTTGAATGGACTTTCCGTACAGGGCGCAGCATGGCACGAAATGGGTGTTGTACCCAATCCCGACTCGCTCGAGGAAGTGAGCGTTACCACTAACACCTTCACGGCTGATATGGGCATGGCCTCCGGCGTCATCTCGATGACCACCAAGAGCGGCACCAATGAGTTCCATGGCGATCTCAATTACTTGTTTCGCAATGAGGCGCTCGCCTCCAATTCGTATGTGAACAAGTACTATATGAATTACCTGCGCCGCGGTAATCCAAATCTAGATCTGAGCCAGTATAGAAAGGGCACGTACCGGGTAAATGAGTTTGGCGGCGCCATAGGCGGTCCGGTGATTATCCCCAGGCTCTTCAACGGAAGAAACAAGCTGTTCTTCTTCGCCTCGTACCTGCACCTCAGCCATGAGAACCCCGAGATAGAGATTGCCAAGGTTCCAACAGATGTAGACCCCACGACCGGCTCCCAGGGCGAGCGGAACGGCGACTTCAGTCGGACGATGGTCAGTCAGGCCGGCAATGCCGAGCGCATTCGCCTTTACAATCCCTGGACCGCAACCCTGTATCAGGGGACGACCTTTGAGCGTCAGCCCTATGCCAACGCGATCATAACCGACGCCGCCCTGGGTGGCTTAAATCAGTTCGGAAAGAAGCTGTTGAATGCCTACGGCCATCCGAACTCTCCGCCCACCGATATGTACGGCAACAACAACTATGTCTTTAATGACAGTTACCCCGAGACGCGCGATAGTTTGAATGCCCGGGCTGACTATAAACTCGGAGAAAAGCAATCGATCTACTTTACGGCTGGGTATTCAAAGGGTTCAGTGGCCCCCAAGAACATATGGGGAGACAACAGTCCCTTTGTAAACATGGCCTGGCTGTCTGATGTTAGCGATCTGAACCCCTATGGCGCGCTCGGCGATGTCATCACCCTGAATCCCACCACTGTGGTCGAAATACGCTATGGTGTCACCCGCATTCACACGGAAGCCAATGTGCCCAACGGAACAGCTACGGCTGTAGAGTATGGCATGCCGTCCAATGCAGCATCTGTGACCACGATTCCCGGGGCCGGGGCTACGCCGTATTTGTGGTACCAGTCGAATCATGATGGTCCGAACTGGAGCACCTGGTGGCCACTGACCGCTTCTTCATGGGAGAACAAAATAGAGCACCAGCTCAACCATGCCGTGAACGGCGGCATCACCAAGGAGACCGGCAGATGGACCTTGAAGGCGGGTGGAGAGTACCGGGTTTATCTCGGGAACTGGCAGGACCCTATCTGGCCAACCCCCAACATCGGAAACCAGGACCAGCCTACCAGCACATCGCAGTTTTCAAACGTGGACGGGTATACGAATACCTCGATGGTTCCAGACCAGGCCGACAAGGGCCTTACCGGAGCCATCATTTTAACCGGTGTCTCGGGCTATGACGCCAGTGGAGGCACCTTCATCAAAATGGCCCTCGCGGCAAAGTATGGAGCGATCTATACCCAGGACAACTGGAGGCCGACGAAAAAACTGAACCTCAGCCTGGGCTTGCGATACGAGGTGCAGCCAGGACCAACCGAGCGCTACAACCGCATGTCCAGCATCAACCTGAATGTAGCGAACCCCTATGGCGCAGGCATGGCAACGGGAATGAATCCATTGGCCGGCCAGGGTATTTTGACCTTCCCTGGCGTAGACGGCTACAGCCGCAACCTTTACCAGACGGAGTATGGAGATATCTCACCCCGTGTAGGAGCAAGCTACCAGTTGACCAGCACCATGGTGATCCGTGGCGGGTTTGGCAGGAATTACATTCCCAGCAATAGCGGGTTCAACGCCAACGGGCTGATCTATGGTCCCTCTTCGTTTGGCACCGTGCTTGAGAACAATGCGTATGGAATTACACCCACCACGGGTCTTCCCATCGGGAGCTTTGATCAGCCGCAGAACACGCGCGTGATTGTTCCGAGCAATGCCGTGCAGACGCCATCTATCTACGGCGCTCCCAATATGAGCGTCTCCTTCTTCGACCGGTATTTGTACAGGAACGGCCTGTCGGACCAGTGGAACCTCGCTGTGGAACGTAGCCTGGGCCGGGACTGGATGGTTTCGGTTGGTTATGCCGGATCGGCGACCCAGCATCTCTCCTGGGGCGGATACCCCCTCAACGGGTGGCATAATATCCCTCCAGCCGTCATGGAAACCTACCACGCCGCCTGGATAGCCTCCAGCGGCGCGGGCGATCCATCGTCCGTGCAGGTTCCCAATCCAATGCCGTTTATGGTTGGGAATGCATCCGGGGACATTGGCAAAACGACTATATCTACGGCGGAGTCGCAGTACAACTATCTGCCGTTCCTGGGACAAACCGAGGTTCGCAGCTTAGGTTACTCGAACTATCACTCCCTGATCGTCAAGGGGCAAAAGTCCATGTCGCACGGTGTCTTCCTGCAGGCCAGCTACGTCTGGTCGAAGGCCATGGGATTCACGAACGTGGGCGCAGCCGGAGTTGGAGGGATGGCCTCCATGGAAGGGCAGGCGGGATATTCTACCGGCGGCCCCAGGTCTGCCGTCGACTGGATCAACGTTGATAACAACTACAGTCTCCTGAGCTTTGATACTCCAAACCGCTTTGTCGGCATGGTGCTTTACGATATACCTATCGGCAAAGGACGGCTGCTCGATCCCCATTATCGGATTGCGCGCACCATTATCGGCGGCTGGAGAGCCTCTGGCGCGGTCACGCTCCAGAGCGGACCTCCCGGAGGCCCCGGCTGCGGCAGCCTGAATGGGCGCTGCTTCCCGGTGGCGGGTCAACCGAACCTGCTGCCAAAACGCCTGCGGAAGAGGTATGACGGCGTGGAGACCCTCCCGCTACCCGACGGCCGCACCATTACACCGGGCCAGGGCACTCTCATGAAATACAATCCGGATCGCTGGGTTGCGCCGTGGGCGACGTTAGCGAACGGCAAGTATTCCGCGGACGGCTATGTGCTCGGTACCACCTCTATGGCAGAGGGCGATCTGCGCGCGCCGGGTTATAAAAATGTGAACATCTCGCTGGTTCGCCTGTTCGATCTCGGGGAGCGGGCCAAGTTCGAGATTCATGCCGACGCTACGAATGCCTTCAACCACAGCAACATACAATCCGGTAACTTAAGTATGAGTGTCTCCCCCATTACAGTGACCACTGTAGGAGGGGGCGCTCAAATTGGACAGAACGCCAACACCAGCTTCGGCGGGACCGGGCTGGGCTTCCTGCAGAAACGCGAGCTTACCCTCACGGGCAAGATCACCTTCTAACCTTGTAATCAACCCATCCGGAAACAATTGCTGCCTCCCGGCCGGTAAGACGGGGGGCAGCGCTTTCTGGGAACCAGTATGGATCGAGGAGCACTCGTGGTGAATATGCCGTGTCAGCAATCAAGGTGGAAAGACCATTCACCGCGCAAAAGCGTTATCTTCTGTCTTGTTGCCATGCTGGCGCTGGCCTCTGCATCCGCGGCCTTCTGCCAGAGTGTGCCCGCCGTTACCGGGGATGCGCGCGTCGACAAGCTGCTCAGCGAGATGACCCTTCAGGAGAAACTCACTCTCGTCGAGGGCTCCCGCGAGAAGGCCGATACCTATCAGGGGCAGGCGGGCTATCTTGCCGGTATTCCTCGCCTTGGTATTCCAGGGCTCCGCTTTGCCGACGGCCCGCCAGGCGTGCTCACCCGTCATCCTTCTCAGGCAGAGACCGCCACCATGGGCGTGGCTGCCACGTTCAGCGTCAAGTCCGCCGAGGATAACGGCCTCGTCATCGGACGCGAGGCCCGCGCTCTCGGGATCGATGTTGCTCTTCAGCCCTTTATCAATATCGCTCGCGACCTTGAGTTTCACCGCGCCTTCAACACGTTTGGGGAAGACCCATTCCTGACCGGCCAGATCGGCGCGGCCGAGGTCCGAGGCATTCAAGCGCAGCATGTCATGGCCCAGGCCAAGCACTGGATTGGCTACGACTCCGACGGCGACAGCATCTTCATCGACGATCAGACCCTGCATGAGGTTTATGTTGCGCCGTTCGAGGCGGCTGTGCGCGCCGGTGTTTCGTCCATCATGTGCTCGTATAACCGCCTGAACGGCGACTACGCCTGCGGGAACAAAAACGCGCTCACCACGATTCTGCGCGACCAGATCGGCTTCAAAGGGTTCGTCACCTCCGACTGGGGTGCTGTGCATTCAGCTCTGTTCCTGAACGCCGGACTCGATATGGAGATGCCCGGCGCGCGCACGCCGGAGTGGACCGGTTATGCCATCCCGTCGTTTTTCACTCTCGACGACCCTGCTCCGCCGGTGCGCCCTGAATCCAGCGCTGGCGGCGGCGATCCCTTCGGCGGCCACATGCCCGAGGAGCCCTATTATCCCGAAGGGGCGATTCTGTTTGGCCACTCAACCGGTCACAGCGACTTCGAGAACAAGTTCGAGGTCAAGAAGCTGGATGCGGCCATCCAAGACGGGGACATCGACGAAGCTGCCATCACCCGCGCCGCTGGCCGCGTGCTCTATGAGATGGTCCGCTTCGGCTATCTCGACGGCCAGCAGAAACACGAGATCACCGCGCAGGCCATCGAAGCCAACGCCAGAATCATTCAGGAGACCAGCGAGAAAGCCGCCGTACTTCTCAAGAACGAAGGCGGAGTCCTGCCGCTGAAACCAGCAGACCTCGGCTCTGTTGTTCTCATCGGACCCACGGCGGGGCAGGTTGCCGCCATCGGAATCAATGCCGAGCGCTCCATGGGGCTTCCGCAGCGTCAGGCCGGTCCGCTCGAAGCCATAAGGAAGATCTCCGGCAATCGCAACATTCAGTTTGCCGTCGATGACGACATGACCGGAACCACGATTCCCGCCATGCTCCTCAGTCACGATGGCAAGACCGGCCTGCTTCGCACCGGCGACGGCGTTTCGCAGATCGATGAGCAGATTGACTTCACCAGCAAAGGCGGCAACGCGCTTCCGCTCAACGCCACGCTCACGTGGAAGGGTACTTTGACTGTGCCTCATGCGGGCAATTACTGGATTTATCTTCAGGCGCTGGGCACGAACGCCAATCTCTCTATTGATGGCAAGCTCCTCAACGCAACCGGCGCTTCGCAGGGCGACATTCATGGAGACATTCTGCAGGCCACCCATAGCAACGCCGTCCCCACGACCGACGGCCTTTCCAACGTGCGCGAAGCCATCGACCTTGCCGCCGGTCCGCACGCGATTGAAATCCACGTCGCGCCCGACACGTCGAATGCGCCGGTCGAGCTCCGCCTGAACTGGTACACGCCGGAGCAGCGCCGGGCTGACCATGAAGCAGCCATCGCCGCCGCGAAGAATGCCAAGGTTGCTGTAGTTTTTGCGTGGACGCGGCTGACTCCTGTATTCGGCCTTCCCGGCGAGCAGGATAAGCTCATCGAGGAAGTTGCCGCAGTCAATCCCAATACCATCGTCGTTCTTAATACCTCTCAGCCGGTCGCCATGCCGTGGTTAGACAAGGCGAAGGCGGTGCTCGAAATGTGGTGGCCCGGCGACGAGGGCGGCTGGTCCACGGCCAACATCCTGCTTGGCAAGACCAGTCCTGCCGGACGCCTTCCCATGACGTGGGGAAAGCGTCTTGAGGATTACCCCGCCACCGATCCCAGGTATCCCGAACGCACCTGGAAGGGCGTCGGCGGCAAAACTATCTACAGTGAAGGCGTGAACGTAGGCTATCGATGGTTCGACAAGCAGAAGATCGAGCCTCTCTTTCCGTTTGGCTACGGACTAAGCTACACCACTTTTGAATACTCGAACCTGAAGGTTGAGAAGGCCACAGACGGCGGTCTCGACGTGAGGGTTCGCATTAAGAACACCGGCGGCGCAGCCTCCGACGAGGTGCCTCAGGTCTATCTCGGCGCTCCCGGCCGCATCCCGGACGGAGTGCAGTTTCCGGTGCGCGCGCTGGTTGCGTTTGACCGCATTGCTTTTGCCGCAGGCGAAGCCAGAACGGTAACGCTGCACGTTCTGCCGCGCCAGTTGCAGTACTGGTCTACGGCTTCCGGCCAATGGGTCACTCCCGTGGGGAAACGCATAGTCAGCGTAGGCGCTTCCTCTCGGGACCTGCGGCTGGAGCAGATCATCAACAACTAACCCGCATTGCAGTATGGGATGCAGCCGTTCTGTTAGAGCAGCAATGAGCCAACAAAGTTTGGAGCAGAAGATGAAAGCTCTGTCCGGGTTCCGTGTTCTGGTGTTTCTGTCTACCTTTCTCTGTGCCCGCCTGATGCTGGCTCAAGCTGCCGGGCTCTACGGTGCGGTCGATCCTTTCATCGGGACGGCCAACAGGGGAAATACTTTTCCGGGAGCGGCGCTTCCCTTTGGCATGGTTCAGTGGAGCCCCGATACGGGTGTGTCAGGTTTCTACGATCACGCGGACAAGAAAATATACGGCTTCAGCCTTACGCACCTGAGCGGCGTGGGGTGTCCTGTCATGGCGGATTTCCCCGTCCTGCCGTGGACGGGAGAGTTCAACGTCAGTCCGGCGAAAGACCGGCACATGTACGCCATCCGCTTCGATCACGGCCAGGAGCAGGCGCAGCCCGGCTACTACGCCGTCACGCTCTCTGACGGCGTCAAAGTGGAGCTGGCGGCAGGCGACCGCTCCGGCATCGCCCGCTTTCTCTTCCCCGAGGGCAAGCCCGCCCGCCTGCTCGTCAATACTGGCGGCAGCGCGGACTCGGATGTTCACATGCCGTTTCTGCCTCCTGCAGGACGGGAGAAGGATGGCAGCCGCGTCGAGTTGTCGAGCGAGGATGTGCTGACTGGCACAGTCACAGCGGGTGGCTTCTGCGGTTCGGCGACGCGCTACACGGTTTACGTTGCCGCCAGGTTCGATCGTGCCTTCAAGAACGTTGCCACCTGGCAGGAAGGCGTCATCGCAAAAGGCAAGAGAAAAGCCGAGGGCAAACATACCGGCGCATGGCTCGACTTCGGCGGCGCGCGCGAGGTCCGCATGAAGGTGGGGCTCTCCTACGTGAGCGAGAAGAATGCGCTCGACAATCTCGACAAGGAGATCACCGATTGGGACTTCGACCGGCAGCGCGCGCGGGCTCGCAAGAGATGGACCAGGCTGCTCGACCGGGTTGAGGTCGCGGGCGGAACGCCGGAGCAGAGAACGATCTTCGCCACCGGTCTCTACCACATGCTGCTGCACCCCAATCTCTTCAGCGACGCCAACGGAGAGTACATCGGTTTCGATTGGAAGCAGCACACGGTCAAGCCCGGCCAGCAGGCGCAGTATGCAAACTTTTCCGACTGGGACACCTATCGCAATACCGTTCAATTGCAAGCCCTGCTTGCCAGCCGCCGTGTCAGCGACATGATGCAGTCGCTGGTCAATGACGCCGGTGAGAGCGGATGGTTTCCGCGATGGCCGCTGGCCAACGAAGCTACCTATGTCATGGGCGGTGACTCGCCGGTAGCCGTGATATCGTCCGCCTATGCCTTTGGGGCGCGCGACTTTGACACTACGACAGCTTTGCAATACATGATTAAGGCCGGGTCCGTATCGGACCGAGAGCTGTCTTACGGCCATCGCTACAACCAGACTACGGAGAGGCCGTATTTAAATGCGTACTTGCAATACGGATATGTTCCCTCCGATGACCCCATCGGCGTATCAAGAACGCTCGAGTATGCCGCCGCCGACTTCTCGATCGCGCAGTTTGCGAAGGCGCTTGGCGATACGGCGAACTACCAGCGCTTTCTCAAACAGGCGCAGGGCTGGAGAAACCTGCTGGATCCGGAGACGCGGTGGCTTCGTCCTCGCAGCGCCGACGGGCAATGGCTGCCGGGCTTCGACCCCGAACGCTCTCTTCCCCATCCGAAGACATCCTCCGTGCCCACGGATCAGTATGGCTTTGAAGAGGGCAATACCTACCAGTACACCTTCATGGTCCCGTTCGATTATCCGGAGCTCTTCCGCCGCATCGGCGGCGATGCCGAAGCAGCAAGGCGCCTCGATAAGTTCTTCGTCAAACTTCTTTGCGAGGGCGAGCCGTGCTTCAACATGGGCAATGAACCGGACTTCGGCACACCGTATGCTTATGTTTTCGCCGGGATGCCCTGGAAGACGCAGGAGGTGGTCAGCCGTATCGAGAAGGAGACGTTCAAGACAACTCCGGACGGGCTGGCCGGAAATGACGATCTCGGCGCGAGTTCGGGAGTCTATGTATGGAACGCGCTGGGACTCTATCCCGCCGTACCGGGCGTCGGAGGCGTGGTGTTGGGCGCTCCGCTGTTTCCGCAGGCCGCGATTCATTTCGAGGATGGACGCACGCTGAAGATCAGAGGGGAAGGGAAGGGAGCGTATGTTGAGGAAGTAACGCTGAACGGCGCGGCCTATGCGAGCAGTTGGCTGCCGCTGAGCGCGCTCGGAAAGGGCGCTTCGGAGCTGGTCTTTACGCTGTCAGACGAGCCCAACCGCGAGCGGGGAGGCTCAACCGAAGACCGTCCGCCCTCTTTTGTTCAGGAGCCGGAAGATGGTACGGCGGCAGCACTCTCCAGCCTGCCCGCTTCCGGGGAGCGGAAACAATAATACCAGCGTAGTTAGCGGGTTCTATTGTTCTTTACTGGACGTTACTGGATATCTCCATTTTCGTCTTTCTTTGCGATGTCAGCCGGTACAACGTGATCGGTCAATCTTTCTACTACGTCCTCACGGGTAGCGAGGATTCGTCATTGAGGAACTTATCGATTTCGCCGATAATCCCATCATTTTTGGCGAGGTCAAAAGGACCTCCTTTTCCAGGATGAGGATGCCGGATACCAATAAGTTTCGTAGCTGTGCCTACCGTAAGTTTAGCCTCGCACCAACGGCGGACACCTTGCTTATTGGGATCGATGTGCGGATAGTATTCCTTGCCTTTTCGCACTCTAAAAATAAAATCGAAGACATCAAAGCCAAATGTGACGATCACTTTTGGTCGAACGATTTCATCTAATATGGTCTCGTGGACTGGCCAGCAAATTTTTTCTGCACATTCCTCCCAGTCCAGGATATTACCTTGCTCATCAGGGCACTTACAGTCGTCCTGATGCTCACTGCCTGCAAAGACAAGATTAGTGGCACAGACATCGCGGTAACATACACCGAGTTCTTTAAAGAGAAACTTGAAATTCTTCTGTAACAGATGCTGACCAGGGCCATTGGTCCATTTTTCATCATAGGCGCTTTCGTATGGAGGGTCGGCGGTATATCCTCTTCGAGCCAGTAGCTCCAAATGACAGCGAATTTTAAGACCGTCTACACCCCCTGGATTGATCCCGAGAAAATAGTATCTTCCTTGTTTGAGAGTCTTATATGAGTTGAAGAGTACCGCGCCAGGAAGATCAAGGATGGGCTTCAACTGGTCCTTTGTCTTCTCTACGAAGTCAACTAACTCCTGCGGAGATAGATCGTTGTGTTCCATACATACTTTTCCTTTCTTGCAGACAGATTGAAGCGACCTCAAACGCGCCCCGGGTACGCGGATATTGGGGTTGCCTTTCGTCTTTGCGGTGCAGATTCTGCTATCGGCGAGGCAGTCCGTTCACATCACTCCAAGGACGGTTTTAAGGGAATGTACCCCAATCGAAAACGATTATATACGTCGGAAGCGTACCCATTTGAAGCTGGCGTACACCGTTCTTCACTGGACACCATTGTCTTCGCGAAATTGTGCTGGATGTCTCGACTAGGCCTTGGCGGAAGAGGAGGGATTCGAACCCCCGATACCATTTCTGGTATGCCGGTTTTCAAGACCGGAGCCATCAACCACTCGGCCACTCTTCCTGCTGGATCGGCTCGACTGGTCGGGGCGGAGGGATT
>Ga0123357_10009112_pt1 | contig 12495 bp, 4 predicted proteins | sample TergutEmb28metaG_FD_89873 | JGI IMG/M metagenome (GOLD analysis project Ga0123357, IMG submission 89873) | Embiratermes neotenicus P4 segment gut microbial communities from Petit-Saut dam, French Guiana - Emb289 P4 | ecosystem: Host-associated > Arthropoda: Insects > Digestive system > Gut ... | reverse complement strand
TATATATAATTACATTTATGATTTTGTTTTAGTTTAGGACAAAAAAATGGTTTGCATTATACTGTTATAAATTATTCAGATTTTAAAAAGAAAATTTCATTACTACCAAAGTTTTTTTTTTTTTTTTTTTTTTAAATACAAAACAAACTTTTGTATACTTAAAATGTAAATGTAGAACTTCACATATTAACTTTTTACTTACAGCCTTCAAAATTTTGACTTACTCAGTTGTGGCCAGGGCCCTTTCAATTTAAATTCCCGTTTTGCATTTTATAACCTGGGAAGCTCATATGTAAACTATACTGTTCAGAATTATTCCATTTACCATTCTCAAACTTTTGAAGCAGTCCTGCTATTTTGTGTAGCTTAGTTTATGGTCCTTCTCAGATTTCATTATATTTACCTTGCAGTCCATGAAAGTATTCAGTACAGAGATTTGAAGTAAATGTGTAAGGTACACTGTGCTACTAAGTTTGTAGATTACTTCATTGTTGAGGATTCTGTTGTCAAGGCATATGACTGTCAGTTGCTTATCAGATTCAGTTACCCGTGGTATAGCATCATATCCCCGAAGAATGGAAGCATTATCTAAACTGTTGAATAAATCTCGGAACTACTATGCATTAACCCTGTGAAGATGAAGTTCAGACTGCTTTGTTTAAAGACCCAGTTTGTACTGCGCAGTAAACACTTTTCATCTCGTTTATAAAAAACCAGTTAGTTTATGTTGTATGGGGCAAAAGTCGCTGTTTGTTCTCAGATAAATACAAAACACATAAATACAATGTGGGCAGAATGTACATTTCTTGAATGTTAACCCTGTTGGTGCGTCACATAACCAGTAGGCTTTAAAAGGTTAATGTACTGTGCACACTATTTCATCACTGCTTGAGTTGTAGCAGTCTGTTGTGTAATGAATAGCAATCACTGGGTTATCCAAATATCAGAGGTTGTTATATAGTGCTGTGTTCATGTATGGGACCATTTATATCTCTTCAGATGTGATGAGGTCAGTGTTTGTACTGCTTTATAAATGGCAGATGTCAAAGTTATTTGTGCAAAAAGAGGCTAAATACAACCCATTCTGATAATTCAATGATTCTTTTTTTTTTTAATTTTTTTTTTATCTTTAGTATTTATGATCAGATACTGGTAGAAAATTATTGCTTTGATTATCTTCATCCATTATTTCTTAATTGTAAGGATTTGTATGTGATTTTTTATAGTATAATTTCATGTTTATGTCCATCTTCCACGCAGCAGTTTAGCTTTTTTCCTGTCAGAGAAACAAAATTTTACAATTTAACACTGGAGGAAGCCCAACTGAACAATTAGCAGTTGATAAAACAGCAGATAGTTCACATTGTGAGAAATGCATACAAGCTTTGTGTTTCTCAATTTGACCGGTTCAGTGACCGTAACTATGGATTTTAGGAAAGGTTCATAAACAAGTCTTGTTTTGACACTGAGAAACAACAAAATAAGAACAGCTATGTGAAAAGGTCTGTAAGTAATTCATGGATATTGCAAGAATCATAAGGGTGTCTGTAAACAAAATTGTCAGTCAGAAATGGACAGTTCAATTAGACATAAGCATTAGAGAATCTCTTAAATATGTGGAAGCATGTAAGACAAATATGGTGAATAAGAGTACTGTTTTAATAAGTACAGAACATTGTATTGTAACCGGACAGGTGCATCCTATTCAGGTGAGTGAGATTACATGTTTTGGGACATTTCTTCCTTGGATGGTACGATTAAACTTACTAGTATCTTGACAATGTATGTTAGAAGATTAATTTCATCTTATTTATGTTAGAAAAATGGATAAAGAACAGGCTTGTTTATTTTTTGTAGTGTGTAGAAAACAGTAGGATGTACCATTACATACTGTCAGAAAAGTGGTCTGTATGCTAGTTGCTTTTACAAAGTATTTTGAATTGCTCTTGTAACAAACATTGCTTCCTTCATGAACTTCAGTGTACGGGGACTAAGGTGAGCAGTGTCTTATATGTAGTCTGTTTCAAGAAGGTGGCAACTTACAGTGTTGTGTCTGTGTATGTTGTCCACAGCCTCCTGAAAATGACATTCCATGATCAATCAAGTTTTGTGCCAAACTCTTAGCAGTGAGTTTTCTCCTCCTCCTTCACCTGTTACTTTTGCATCGACTAATATTTTATGGATTTCTGTTTCTTTTATCTTGTGTTTCCACATGGCCTATGAACAGTAGATGCAAGGTAAACGAGTAGATGCAGATATGTTACTGTATGAGTATGTTGAGAAGGTTTATGTGTTAAATTTAATCTTTATAATTTTGTACTACACTTTGCATCAGGCTGTAGAAGAACAAATAATTTACTGTATGCTTTCCTCACTTACAAGTATGTAGTACTTATTATTTATTTCTTGCTACTAGTTTCAACAGGAAACTGGCATTGTAATCAAAATAGTAAAAACTTTTTACAAATGCAATATCTGTTCAGCATCTCTGTTAGAAATAGTGTAACAATGAATTGTAGTGAAGCAGAGCAGATGGGAGTCTTCCCTTGCATTTTGCATTGGAGGATAAGGATAAACTTACAGTAGTGTTTTAGTTGTGTTATTGCACTGTGTTTCTGTGCATATGTATTGAGGGCACATTTCAGTGGTTTGGTTATATGGTTTTGTTGTCTGATTAATTTTACTTGCATTTGCTAGCTGAAGGTGTATATTGGTTCCCCCCACTATATTGCATTGGTGTATTTTTTAGCACTGTTGTACCTCATATTTTTTGGTACACAACATGTGCTTGATCTCAGTCACATAGAAGGGATGAGAAGATGAGAAGAAGATATAAGCAGCTACTAGATGACCTTGAGAGATAGAAAAGGTACTGGACTTTGACAGAGGAAGCACTAGATAGCATTCTGTGAAAAACTGGCTCTGACAGAGGTTATGGACCTGTCAGAATGATGGACTATGTAATTAAAGTGACAGCCCTTTGAAAGTGAAATCTTATGTAATGTAGGTTCATTATCTCTGTTTATACATCTGAAGGTTATTGTGAACATACTCAAAAGCTTTGGGTGTAATAAAAACTTTCTGTTATGTAAGTGATAAAAGTTGCATTGTGACAGATTCTGCACCATATGAAAGTATTTATGAGAGTGGCATGAATAATATATTTTAAGTTCAAAATTATTTGCATTAGATATTACTTGTTAATATTAAATTAAATGGAATTTATGTTGCCATCTTGGTTTCACAAACTGTACAGAATGTTTTATAAATAATATCATATTCTGTGGAGTGACTTTCATACACTGGAGTATGAACCACGTTTTTAGCTAATTATGCTCTGGGTACACAAGTTGGTATCTTATTGAACAGTACTTTAATTTTTAGGAATTTCTATGTCACCAAATGATAATACTGCCTGACTTTATCCCACTTGATTACTAACCCTTATTAAGTCTGTGCTGTGGTTTAGGTGTGTTTTTATGAAACCTGTGTGTAATTGATGTGTTGTTGTAAACACAGTTTTTATATGACAGCTTTCTTACTTTTTATATTTTATTTTGTATAAATTTGGTAAAAACAGTGTGATCTTGGATGCAATAATGTTAAATAAAATATGTTTTATTGGAAACATGGTGGCTTGGCTTCAGACCTGTCATTGAATTATATTTGAGGACAGGAGTAAATAAAATCCCATTGCAGTTTAACACATATACCAGTTTTCTTAATTTTATTCCAGTTTAAGTAATTGACTCTCAATTTGAATTTTCATTCAGACAGCTTTGGTGTGCTCTAACTCATGCACATGCACGCACTCATGTACACACACACGCGCACACACACACACACACACTCCCCCTGTACAGATATAATTATAAAACAGACCTTATAATTGGCTTTGTACCCATCGTATTGATCTGAATTTCACTACACTACACTGGACTAAATATCTGTTAATCTTTGTTTGTTAAAATTTATCAGAGGCTAGATGGTCTACACAAATTTTTAATAAGCATCTGTTAATTATCACACAAAAAATATTTCAGATGCCAATACTGTATTGTATCCTGGGCATTCTCTTTGTATCCATTTCCATTGTTTCCTTGTTCTCATTAGCATATATTCCACACTGTTCTTTCTGCCCCTTTATTTACCTCCTTACTGTCAGTGTTACGAAATTCACCATATTATACCTGGCCTCATACCCACCATATTAACTGTTCATTGCTAGAAATGAAGCGCAGAGTTCTGTAACTTATATTTTCAGGATTAGCAGTTACCAGTCTTCTGTAACATATTTTTGTGTTAGGACTGCAACCAAATTTGCCTGGGACTCACTTCCTTGAGTCAGCTTCTGTCTGATAAGTTAAAGTTTCTTATAATTGCACTCTAACCATCTGCACACACCTTTACAGGGGTGTGTAGTCCCAAGCCCTGTGGTGGTGGTGTCACTGGAAACAATATTTTAATTCCAGCCAGTGACATCCTCTGCATTATTTTCGGAGATTTGCTAATGGCGGACATCAGCACCCTGACACAGACTGAATGGACGAAGCAAATTGCATCAACCTTGAAACGAAAGGTAAAGTGTGCTGTATTTTTGTATTATTCTCACCATGCATTGTGAATGATTATAATCTTTTAGTACCAACAAATACACATATTATACTAATATATATTTCACCTTATCTGGCTTCTACATGATTTTCCTGGTCACCATCCTCTGTAAGCTCACAACCAAATAGCTTAAAAATCACAGCAATAAATTAGTCCTTGCAATGCTATGCATGTTAATGTACAGATTATGTTAACATTTACATTATATAAATATTAAATTTTGCAATATAAAAATTTACAATATTATCACTTATCATAATTTATATATTGTAAATTTTAACATAATTTGTACATTCACATGCACAGCATCGTAAGTTATTGGGTTGTGCGCTCTCAGAAGATGGTGACCAGCCAAAATATGTAGGAACCAGGAGATGCGAAATATATATTAGTATAATATGTGCATTTGTTGGTACTGAAAGATTGTAATAACTGTGTGATGTGTTTTCTGATATGAATATCACTGAAGTGAGACTGTGTCTGCTGCACAGATGTATCGTGGAACAAAATCCTAAGTAATTTTTAACATGAATCTGTAATATTGCTGTAATAAACTGGGTACATGGAGATGCTCAGTATCAGCAACTTCTTCTTCTTCAAGGAATGAAAGTAGACTGAAAGTTGTCTGAAAGTCATCTGACATGTCCTCACCACTTGCAGTCAAATTATTTCCCATAGACAGAGCACTGTGTGTGCTCATACTAGGGAAGTCTTGATTTATAATGGAAACTTCTTGTTCCTTATTCCAACATGAGTGATGGAAAAGTTCCATGAGAAACCGTGAGACTGATATTGCAGGAGATTTGTGTATCATCTAATTATAGAATTTCAACCACATGCTTAAAGTGGTAACTGATCTGTTGCACAAGGAAAATTCCTTTCCATTATTTCCAGAAAAAATTGTTTTTGTTGTGTAATCATCCTTCTCATGTTGTAATGTAATTGTTTTGTTTCGCCTTCTTTCTACATACACAATACACTGTTTAAGAGTTAAGGAGAACTATTATTGATATAGTCTTACTCCTCCACATACATTTGAAGGATTTCTGCATTTAAGACACTGTAAACATAGCAAGTACAGTTACGCTAAAGATTAGAACCACAGCATAGTGAACAGTGAGACAACAACAATTACTGTAGTATATTGCTTTGTATTACTGAAAATGCAGTGATACTTCACAGGTAAACATAAATAGAGGGTGTTTCAAAATAGGATGCAGATTTAGTGTTCAAGAACAAGTGCAGGATGGAGAAAATAGCATAATAAAGAGCTTTTTAAGGTACTTCTGCATAAATATACAGCGTATTGGTAAGGCGACTGAATTGAAGTTTAGAAATGTAGGGCATGTAGCAAACATTCGGAGATGAGTTGTGCATGCAAGGTGGATCATAAAACGTGAATGAAAGATACCAGTTGGGAAGCCTAATGCAGATAGATTTAGGAGGGTAGATTTTAAGGGATCAGAATGTGAGGCCATTGATGGATTTATCTGACTATGGATGTATTCCATTAGTGGGCTGTCGTGAGGATAATTAGAAACCTTTGTTTTCCAACAGCAAGAAGGAAATTTCTTGACTAGCTGAGTGACTGTTAGCTTCTCAACAAAGACTCAACTCCATGAAGTTATTTAGTCTTCCTAACCTTCTTCTTCCTTTGTGCTGATACTTATTTACTCATAATTATTTTTCCCATTAGGGTTCATTCCTTCAAAATGTACTTTCCAGAGTCATTTATAGTAATATATATAATTCTTTAAAACATGTGTTTGAAGTGTGTGTTACTTGTAAGATTTACGTTTATGTAATTGTTTCTTTTATACAATCTTAATTTCTTCCACATTCATGTAATAGTGTTACATTAGCAATTGGTCTGTTATGTTTGAAGACAAATGCTGGTGTGTAAGTTCAGTTTACATTACCAAGGATTTTGAAGAAACTGATACATTTATATTAAAAAATTTCGGTTCTTGAAGAGAATATTTATATTATAAGCCTCTCAAAAGAGTAACTTGTGGAAATACATTTGGTTTTACTTGTTTTAAAATTTCGTTTTCTGCATTTATATAAGTTTATGGTATGCAACAGCAAGAGGGAATGCCCAAAATAAAGGCATATCCTGAATATCTAGGGGAGCAGCTTTTGCTGCACTTTTCATTTATCAGCACAAAGTTACATTATCAGGGCTGTGGTGATCGCAAATTGAACAAGGCAGTTGTTCTTGCTCGGCCTTTTCATAGTTTACTTGTGTTCTCAGTAAATAAAAAAGATAATACATTCAAGTAGGCTGTAGTGCCTTCTCCTCCATATCTTCACTAACTTGTGTTTATTAGCATCAGTCCGAATTATCTGTACATAAAAATCCACATAAATTTAATGCAAATAAATGAAAATTCCAGAATATGATTTTGAGATAAAATATATTTATGGTCTGTAGTTTTGTTTTAGGACATGATGTTACTATTACTAGCTGTCCATTGATGGTGGAAGATTCGTGTTTCAATACAGTTTGGTTTCGATTAGACGCATTTCAAAATCAGCACAGCAACTAGTGCAGGAATTTTTATTAATGAAATGTATTATTTTCTAGCTCTGATAGTCTTGATGGGACATGATGTTTTGGAGACTGTAAAGGATTACTGGTCAACCAGCACATTACACTATACTCAAGGTTGCTAAAAAGTCATGAGATGTAATTTCTTTATGCATGTAGCGCATATTAGTCACTTCCAAAATAATCAAAATCTACTTGACAAAGCAAATCTCGATTATGACAGGTTGTGGAAAATCTGAAGGATTTCCAACTACCTAAGTTTTGTGTATATGTGTGTGTGTGTGTGTGTGTTTGTGTGTGTGTGTGTATAGATATATATATATATATATATATATATATATTCCATTTATTCAGTTGAACTCTGTGGGTCATAGTGGGTTATAATAATACTGGCATCTGCGCCTATCTAAATTACGTCATCCCTTCTGTGAAGTTCATGGCCATTTGGACGGACTGAGGTCTCTGTCAAGGTCTTTCATTTTTCTGTTACTGTGTCTGCTGCGTAACTACATTAATTACTACCAAATGTTGACAGATTGCATAGCTTGCTTTTAGCGTATATTTAAAGGTCAGAAACACGCAAAAAAAATAACGAATTTATAAGGGTAGCTAGTACATTCATATATCTTCATTCTATTTTTACCGGAAACGAATAGCACATGAAATATTTTCAAATACGCTCATTTTATCAAAATGCGACGCACTGGGAAAGAAAGGAGGATTTTAATTCTGTGCAGCCTAATGCGTGGCGGACATCAGACCCTCCTCGCTACTGCCAATAGCAGCGTGCTAATTGCGTCCTTAAAGAGATTCATGGTTGAGTGTTCAAAAAAGTAGCGAGTTGAAGTTGTCTGCGTTGGGCGAACCTGACGAATGCATTACAAGACAAGTTTAGAACAGCCATACAAAACATATGAATATATATTGTCCAGCGTATATTAATGGAGAGTTATTTATTTCATGGGGTTGTTAATGCTTATGAAGGATGATCCGCACTGTGCCGTACTGTTGCAACCAGTACACTCCCACACACTTGGGTTTTACGTAAATCACAACGATAAAAAAAAAAAACATGTGTTACAACATACATAAACACATATTGTGAACCAATTAAACAAACACCAGCAGATGTGGCAGTCCTTATGAATTTAGTGTACTTGGCTAGAACTCACATCAGTTTCATATATCTGTTTATTTCATCGCCGTCTTTTATTGTGTAATTCAATTTATAAGTAACATTGCACCATGTGTTTCTTAATTGATGCACCTTAAGTCTGTTTACTGTACTTGATATTGTAAAGTACTATATCCTGTTTATTACTCTGTTATTTGATGGATAATGCGCAGTAGTCGGCAAAATATCCGGTGCGTAAGCTATAGGTACGAGCGGCGTGTCAGAGTGGGGATGCAAATCTTGGGAACGCCTTGCTAAAAACATTTATCTCATTCAGCGGAGGACTCATATTCACCTGCCATCACGTGGAAAAGCAAAAAAGCGAGGACATTTCAGTTGATTACTTGGAATGAACTATTATTCCTTTTGCGCGCTGCCCTGTTTCCTATGAGTAAATTATACTAAGCAATATGCGTTTTTTGTTTGGTAGTTTGAGTTGCAAGAACTCGGAGATGATTCAATTGCCTTACTTTGGTGGAAACTGATTTCATTTCGGTCTCGCATGTAAATGGATTTTCCTGACAGGCCGATTCAAGCCATCATTTTTGAGACTGAGGTGTTCACAGCGATGTTGCCGAGTGGTCAGGTCTTCTGGGATGTGATGCTGTGTCGTAGGCTGGACGGTACGGGGATCGAATCCCGGTGTGGGCAAGATTTTCTGCGCCCGTCCTCCTGTACAGTGGGTACCGGGTCTCTTTCCCGGAGTAAGGGGCCGAGGCGTGGCGTTGACCACCTACCCACATCTAGCGCCGAGGTTAAAGAAAGGTTAGAGCTATACCTTTCTTCCCCCTCTGGGCCTTCATGGCCTTTTCTAGGGTGAACTTCGCCTTACCTTTTACCAAAGCTGGAATTTTTTCGACAGATTTTAGTAAAATTACTCAATATAAAATTCCAAGAAAATCCTCCTGCTTGGAGCTGAATTGCTGCTTGCGGACTGAGGGACAAGTAGGCATGAAGACATCAATTTCTTTTGGAAGATTTTACGAACGCGCCTAGAAATGAATATTTGGAGCATTGCTATAACGATGTTTGTGTTATAAAGTTTCACAGTAGTGTTAATTATATTATTAACATTCCACGTATTACAGGTTTGCTTCTGAATAAACAATAATATTTGTATGATATTAACGTTAAAATTTTTCTAAGTGTTAGGCAGATATGCTCTTAACTTGGCGTGGGGTAGGCTGATATGATCAGATGTATTTTGAATGACTTGTAGAAACTCTGCCGTCAATAACCTGGAACGGAGACGTCGCTTTGACGCCAAGAGATTTGTCTATGCCTGTAGTAAGAGTGTAGTTTAAGAACATGAGTGTCTTAAGAACTTGGGATGTGTACTAAGAACAGAAGACGGAATTGGGCATAAGTAATTTAATTACGTGTAGCCTATAAATGTGCTTGATTATATATATATATTTGATAAAGTTCCTATTGAAATATTAGATTATAAATTACCTGTGGCTCAGGTCTTCATATTAACCCTTTACAAACTGACATTCACCTAAATTGCATATAAAGATGGAATTCCTACCACACTGAGAACAGTCTGCCTCCATTTTGAAGACGGATCTGTTAATATTATTCGGGGAGTAGTCGTTGTTTTATTGTGAGAATGATGTAAAATACAAAACTGAACTGTTTGGCCAAATGGAAAAGTTCCGTAAAGTTACAGAAGGTGGTACGTCTAGTTACCACTGGGCTTTAAAAGGTTAAGATTTTAGACCTCTAATTCACAACAAAGTCCAAACTTCTAGGTGTTTCCTTAAATTTTAAATTGATAAACTCGTCTTCTTGAAGGTGTTCTGTGACCCTCCATTCTCTTGGCATTTGAGAGTATACTGGTTATTTTTTATTTAGGTGTTTTAGACAGGTAGCCTTATGCCTTGGGATCCCATTTTTAAAAACCAAAACCGGGACTCATAAGAACATTCAGTCCTTAACCTGTCACGCAATAATAATGCAGGGTAATTTATTAATATAGCGACAGTGAGATAAGAATTTTTACAGACACGAACAATGAAATATAACAGTTATAATCACTAAGTTCACTCACTGAACCTTCTTTACGCATCCCTTTCTCATCCTTTGGAATCTCCGTCCAGACTGTATAATCACTGTTCTACTGATGTTCGTACGCGTTACCTGAGGTGCATTTTCGTGGCTTGGAAAGACCGGAGACATTTGGCTTACTGAACCAAAATTTTCGAGACACCCGAAGAGCTCTTTAAAACCAATAAAACCGCGACTCTGCGGAGAAAATAGGGACGAATGCGATTCCAACCTATACCAGTTAATTTGTGTTTCTTTGCTGCATGCAATCATTTAGGGAAAAGTAGGTAATATCGTAATACCATTTTGCTAGATTCGGCACGGCATTGCAGTACGAAGCTAGGAAACGTTTCTGGCCCCAACATGGCTGGAATATAGTGGCTTTTTATTGTGCAGAATGGCACCGCAGACGAAAGAATGTTACACGGTCGCGCAGTTGGTTGACGCGGGTTCGATTCCCGACGGGGCCATTGGGATTTTTCTTTTACTTACTCTCACCTGCCGTACTATGGCCATGGGGCGATTCAGCCTCTAACAGGTATGACTACCAGGGTTAACCTTGGGGGGTTGGACTGACAATCTTACCATTTTCACGTGCCAATTGCCCAGAAATTCTGGGAGCCTCAACCTCCTGGGGCCCCAAGAACCTGTCCAAGCCTGTAATGGGAGAGCTCAATAAGACTTTTGAAGCTTTAAACCAGTCACTTTATATTAAATACTGTTATAATAAGAAGAATGCAACTTACCCAAATAATTCACATTCAATAATTTACATCCAGTCGGGCATTAAATAACCACATAATTTTGTCATCTAGATTCAAATTGATCTGATTGTCTGACATAGTACCAGTTACTAAAGTTTACATGCAGGATTTGAAACAAAAATGCATAAATACAACCTCTAAAATTCCAACTACATTATCTAAGAACTCAGACTGTTTGCCTTACATGATCTCAGTATTTACAACACACAGCTACACCCATCTGACCTTATGTATGAATGTATATTTATTTGTTTATTTATGTATTTATTCTAGATAAAATGTTTTACTTTTTTAACTTCATGTCATAAATCATAATATTGTGAATTTTGAGACTCCAAGCTAATAAATTGCAATAGTGCATTTGATTTTGTTCTATTTCTAGAGTGCAGCCCGATGATGGATATATACTTCGGCATAAATATTTAGACGTTTTTTAAACGTATCAAGAATATGTATATTGTGTTTGACTGATTAGATGTTGTTTTATTCATGCTTAGTGCTGATGTGGTGGTCCATTTAATTTCTCTACAACGGAGTTATTAAATCTGTTTGTGTTTCTGTAGATGTGTGTTTGCACAATCCTTTGGACATCCTGCTGTAGTTAGGACATATGGCTCAACAGTCTGATTACAGAACAACGGACATTTTACTATAACTCACCGTGATAAGACCACATTTTGCAATACATATTTTACAAGGTCTCTGTTATATGTCAACCTTGTTGTCACATTCAATCTGCCCAATTCAGAAAGGCCAGTTTTGACACATGATATACAGTGTATTTTTAGGGCAGTATGTCCTTGAAATGAAATCATACATTTCGGACACCCCAGATTTAAAAATGTGAAGTAAGGTTGTCAGTTAATTGAACACACAATACATTTTTGTGAACTTGGAAAATAAAGCAGATTTTAACCCTTCAGTCCATAATGACTCAACACCCCTTCTTATCAGTACCATAAACAAAAGTTTGAAATTATAACATGTAATCTTTGATCTGACAAATGTTGAAATTATCTACGTATGTTGTATTATTTCTTGTGCAAGGGACTGTCTATATGTCATTCTTGTTTTCAGCTGTTGTCTTCAAGCAACATATATAACACGGGTGACTTCAGGAGAGGGACACTTTACTGTGACACTCAGTCAAAGGTGACAAAAGCAACATGTCTAAGAAGGGAACAGTGATAGTGATTGGAGCTGGACTTAGTGGTAAGGTTGAAGAGAAATGCATCCTCAAAGATTTTCTGTTTGAATTATTTAATTAGAACAGTCACATATTTGCTGAACCAACAGGGCAGTGTATGGGCCTTTAATTTTTCACATGCTGCCTCAGAGCATTG
>Ga0123357_10009109_pt1 | contig 12495 bp, 8 predicted proteins | sample TergutEmb28metaG_FD_89873 | JGI IMG/M metagenome (GOLD analysis project Ga0123357, IMG submission 89873) | Embiratermes neotenicus P4 segment gut microbial communities from Petit-Saut dam, French Guiana - Emb289 P4 | ecosystem: Host-associated > Arthropoda: Insects > Digestive system > Gut ... | reverse complement strand
AGCGTTTCAGGGAAGCCATACGCCGAAAGAGGCCTCAGTTGTGGACGAACCAGAGTTGGGTGTTGCACCACGACAATGCACCAGCTCACTCGTCGTTCCTTGTCTGCAATTTTCTGGCGAAAAACGAAATGACCATTATACCCCAGTCACCCTACTCTCCAGATTTGGCTCCAGCGGACTTCTTTCTGTTTCCTAAGTTGAAGTCTACCTTGAAAGGAGGCCGTTTCGACACATTTGACGAGATCCAGAAAAATTCAACGAAGGAGTTGTTCGCCATTCTGAAAGAAGCGTTCCAGAAAGCGTTCCAAAGTTGGCAGAACCGTTGGGAGCGGTGTGTTGCTAGCGAAGGAAACTACTTTGAAGGTGACAAACTCGAATAAGTTGTATCTATCAACATACAGCTTGCATTACAACAGTCCGGTCTTTTACTGATCATACCTTGTAAATACTTCTGCAGCCCAATCAATCATCTGTGTGTTTCATTCCACTTTACCTTCAGTTAAGTTTGGCTGTACTAATTAAATAGTACACTGCTGGAGACTACTAGAAATTTGATTCTTAGCCTCCACAGTGCAAATACAGAATCTGAATCATTCACCTTCTGTTAATGAAATTGATAAAACTGTTTTAGTCATGTATGCAAAACAGTTTGCAATGCTGAAAGCTCATTTTCCAGTTTCAACTTCTTTGAACAGCTTTCTGTTAATATCAGTACTGAACGATCATTCAAACTCTCCTTTTGTTTTCAAATGTATTTCAAACTTGCTTTCCTGTGTCCAGAAGATAAATATGCCTCCTCACAGCAGATGTACTACCTACAGATGCTTTGTGTTAATTTATATAGTAACTGCCTACATTGTCCATTTTTTAAAATAATTCCATATTAAACTCATTCCAGTACAGCTGAGGTTGAGCTCCACAGTCCATTTCCACATTATTTATACAAAGCACACTGCCAAAGAACAGCCAACCGAGAACAGTTGTTAATAACTGCTACATCTTTGAACTTAATGGTTTGTGGCTCAAAACTCACATTTCCTAACGTTTAGCGACAATATTAACCGTTAGTTTAGACGTCTGTAAGAAAACAAAAAGAAAGAATTCTAAGTTTTAAAAACATCTACAAGTGCAGGCTCTGATATTAGGTCACAGATAGACAGACAAACATACTCCACATTTGACACCTTGTATTTTGCTATGTAAAGAATGCCTGAAATAGGTAAGCATTAACACCTAAAATCTACTACATCAAAATAATATCAGATATATGTTTTTTGAGAGCTGGCTCTATTCCTGACTTAAGCTGACTGATTATCATTAAACTAAGATACCTATTTTTTTAACCTTATACATTGCTAGTAATGGTCAGCAACAAATCTCAAACCATTTGAACATGAATTTGCATGCCACAGTAGTCAACCACTTGGCACACAAACCTATGTTCAAAGAATGCCTTCCTGCTGACATTAATGTCTGCCACAAATGAATTACAAACCATATCAATATGACAAAAACCAGTCACCTGAATACAAAAGTAAAGACACAATGGAAAATGCTGTGCTTGTCAGGTATAGTGTACCGGTACAACCAGAGAGTAGAGATCATCCAACATGATTATGATTTGATTAGTCTACCACTGATACATACCTCTAAAGAATTACCTAAATTCTAGTCCTTTAAAAATTTCAAGTTGTGTGTGACTCGTTACGTGGGAATTTGAGTGTACATGACTACACAGGTCTGTCCTCTATTTTGTCACAATAAATGGAAAACACTCTTATCTGGATAAACCAGTATGCTTGCTACATCTGATTTGGTTTTGTAGGACTAACCTTGGATTGGTAAGATTCAGCCTGATAGGTGGTACTCCACTTGCTGAATGTTGTGTTTGGCTTACACTTGAATTTACATTAAATCTTGAAGGAGATGTGGTCGCTGTTGGTGACTGGTATACTGTGGCTGATACTGATGAATTCTGACCTGGTTGTGCAGATCTGTGGTGATGGTGGTGGCTGACAGAACTACCAGGTGAAAAGCTCGAAATCCTTGGCTGTAACAGTCACATACTGTCATCACTGGCTTCTTCAGTACAATACCTTCACTTCAACATGGGTAGTATTCAAATTTTCTTAATACTACACACAACTTATCTCAAAACGTTTGATTTTATAATCTCTGCATATAGTATTAAGGATGATCTCTCTTGAACCTTTCAGCCTGCTCTAAAACCATTATACAGGTATCAGCACTCCACTTAATTTGGTTACAGTGCATTCTGTAATGTAAGTAATGAAAGATAATCCTTAAAAATGGGGAAGTTCTGAGCGTTGCACTGTACTTACTCACTTACTCCATGGTGCACAGTCCTTGTTGAGAAGCTAACTGGTTTGCAGCTAGTCAAGAAATTCCCCGCATTTGACAGAACCAGAAGGTTCATTACTGCACTCACAAGCATCTGCCACCTGTCTCTATCCTGGGCCATATACCCACATCCCACCTCCTGGAGATTCATCCTAATATTATCCACCCATCTACGCCTAGGTCTCCCCAGTGGTCTCCTTCCCCCCGGTTTCCCCACGAAGACCCTATACACCCCCCTCTCCTCACCCATGCGTGCCACATGCCCAGCCCATCTCAGTCTTCTCAATTTTATCACCCGCACAATATTGGGTGAGGAGTACAAATCATTTAGCTCCTCATTATGCAATCTCCTCCATTCCCCCATTACCTCGTCCCTCTTAGGTCCAAATATTCTCCTCAACACCCTGTTCTCAAACACCCTCACCTTCCTTTCGAGTTGCAATGTACAGCAAAGAGAAGTCTATAGTTTGTTAGTCTAAGAAAGAACAAGGAATGATGGTGTGTCAAGAGGGAATTTCTACAGTGAAACAAAAACCTGTTTGTTAAATGGAAAATAAATACACAAATTCAGTAACACAAAATTCCAAAAAGAACTATTTGCAGTTTATTAAGCTTACCTGCTGTGTATAAAATATGATTAAAGGTTTACGATCTTCAAAGTGTCAATTTATGACCTTAAAGGAAGTGGACATTTTTATTGGTACATACAACTAAAAAAAGAATTCCCTGGTCAGTTGTTTCTTTATTGTTTCATTTATTTATCTTTTTTTGGGGTGGAGGGAGGGTGAAAGTCTCTCATATTGATTTTAAGAAAATACGTGTAGTAGTTTACATTCTGGCAGCAGGTCCTAGACAGACAGACATGACCCTAAAATGTTGACTTCCAATAAAAAAATTCATCAACAACTCTCCAATGGTTCTCAAGTTATGAGGTAACATAACAACAAAAACATTACTTCTACTTATTCTACAATCTGTAAAAATTATGGAGAAAGTGTATTGGACATAAAACACGTAATTTGTTTTCCCCCCAACACTTTTGTTTGCGAGATCTTTTGCCCAATCACATGTTTAGGGAGTTACATTTGAGGTGAGTACTGAAATACACATTAAGTGTTCAAGCAAAGCCAGCTGCTATTTTTGCCACATTTTAACCAAAACTGAAACTGCTGACAATTTTCAGTGAAAGTCTGCCACAGTGAAGTTCAGAGAACCTGTCAGTCTTGGTGCTGATGCTAGGCCACAGACAGACAAACAGACCAGCAGGTAAACAGGCATGCAAGACCTCCAAATAAAAAATTGTCATTTACCTTCCAGAGAATAACTAAACATTAGAAACACTGCTACTTAATAACCAGTGTTGAATGTGTTATGAAACAACCATCAGCAAGTATGGTAAACCAGTCAAGACACGGTAATGTATGGTAGACCTTCATTGGTTAAAGCCATGTACTCTGAAGATGAGAGAGTGGTCCCTCTAAAACGTCCGTATTTATCCCCCAGCCTACAGGGCATCGTAACCCAAAGATAGAAGTCTTCCTAGCCACTACTGTAAGAACCTCTAATCTCACATTAGCACCACATCACTCAATCAAAGAAAACAATGCAGCTTGATAGTAAAACAAAATAATCTGACAGTTACAGCAGACCTAATTTCACTGTCAATAAGTAATTCAATTAATGTTGTATAGTATATGTCAGCACAATCTTTTTATTTTAGGTAATGCAGGCCTTGCATTACCTAAAATAAAAAGATTGTGCTAACATACACTACATAACATTGAGTTACAAGCACATCATGATGCTTTCATTTAGAAAACATTAAGCAATTGTTTCCACTTTTCTTTGCCACCTATAAAAAATTTATTAAAATGCCAACCTGCTGCTTAACCATGAGGTACAAAATGAAAGTAGTCCTGAAAATGAAGTACAGCATTATCACGACTTATTTAATAAGACACTTTAGGCAGAAGTAACATCTGTATGATGACTACTGTCTTCTTAAATGTGATGCAGTGCAGTCTGATAGATATGAACCAATACTTTGGAGGAACATATTGCCTTCCTCATCAGGGTTCAGATTTCTTCACTCTATCCTGAACACAAAGGGAGAAGGTTCCTTCAAAACGACAGCACTTATCTACCACACTACACATTATCACGTCCCACAAGCCAGTAATCTCTACAGTCACTGTTATGAGGAAGCTAAAGCCAAAGTTATTCTGGACTTACTAATGGAAAAGGTTGTACTCACCCTAGGAGGAACTGGGGGTGTCAAATTAGATCGGTAACTGAACGGTGGAAAATTTGAACTAGGGCCCTGTTTAATTGGTGCACCGGGAAGACCTGCTTCTCTGTTCAGCAACAAAGCCGTCTCTAACAATCCACGTGACGCCAAATGCTGGTGTATGAGCTGAAGCAGTTGCCTGTCATTGAACTGGATGCGAGTTTGTGCAACAACATTTGCTCGATGCATATTTGCCAGTGAGATTTCGAGCTCATTGCCAGATGGCTTTGTCTTGCCAGATACACGTTCCATCAACTCCAGAGCACTCTTCTGAAAGCTGACATGTTCTTGGCGTTTATCCTGTAGGATTGGATCCCTCATCAGCACTGTAAAAAACAAGGAACTTTACTGCTATGGTTCAACATGTAATGTTATGAATCAGATCTAGTTGTGTGTTGGGCTGCAATGCCATGTGGACTACTCTGGAACTGTAAATAATAATGATGATGGTGACAGTGGTAATGTGACACTGATGATGATAACAGACTTCTACATACTACTCAGTTTCACTCAACTACCATATTTTGCAAACTCTGAGCTCATTCTTTTAATATGTTCTTTCCAGTTCACTCCCCATGTTGTATAAAATCTGTTATTCAATATTATACAATACTACTTCTCTGTTTATTTTACAAATCCGAATTCTTGTTGCAAAGTGCTTCAGACCTGATGACCTCACAACCCAGTTTAAGATAGTCTGGATTTTGACATCATTAAAAATTATGCAGTGCCACAAATTACTTACTTTGTAGTTGTCCATTTGTAAAGAGTGGCAATTTGCTAACAATCTGTCGTACTGTCTCACTGCGCGCCAACCCAGCCAGAGCCCGGCAAGCCAGTGCCCTAATAGAATCAGCATCCGTTATTGGAGTCTTCACCATCATTAACTGAAGCAGCACCTACTCAAAGGCAACAGAAAAGACAGCTAATTTTGCTGTTTACTTAAAATAAAACATACGATATACAGATGCAGAATAAACTACCTCAAAGTAATGTATAGTCTCATACACAAAGACTCATATGTGTAGGATCAGAAAATAAAATGCATCACTACTAGCCCTGTAATCTGGTGTAAGTGTCTTGTCTTCCTGTTAATGTTGGGAGATCTCATCAAGAGAAATTTAATTTTTAATGTTTAAAGAGGTTTAAATCTTCTTACACTGCACATCACTAGCACTTCAAAACTGAAGGGATGGCTTATATTTTATGTGAAGGACACAGAGTCTACTATGACAACAATATGGAACAACAGTATAAGAATTTGGAACTAACAAGGAGCAAAGACACAGTCAGTCAGTGTAGTGACTAGACTATAGACTGGATATCCAAGAAATTATGGTTCAATTCCTGGAAGGGGTAAGAAATTTTTCTCTTCCGCAAAGCACCCAGACCAGCTCTGGGGACCACCCAGTCTTCTATTCAACGGGTACCAAGAAACATTTCTCCAGGAATGAAGCAAAGAGGGTGTGTAGTTGGTCACTTACCACTTATCCCCATCTCATGCTCAGGTTATGAATAAGTAGAGTTATACCTCCACTACCTCTTATGCCTTTATGGCATGCACAGGTACAAGTTTATTTGTCGTCTGTATGTTTATTTTAGGTAGTTCCACCAAAAAGCATTGAACTGAGGTATTACTAAATTAACAAAGACCAACTCAAAATGTATATCCCTCATTCACATATACTCTCATTTGTCTGCCTTAGCTGCTCTCATATTTTCATCACAGCCCACCGTACATACAAATAATTAGGTACCAGCCACAATCAAAAGCTGTGACACTGCAACACAAATACTGTATGAACGTACCATAATGCCATTATTGGATCTCACACTCTCCCACATTTTTCCAATAAGTTCCTCGCTGCTACGGAAATTGTTAGTCTTCTTCTTTGCTGAGCCAGAAATTGAGTAGCGACCTACACTGCCTCCTACCCTGTGGATAGGTGCACATACACAGTTGATAATGACAGCCAGTGCAGCTCTCTGCACATCAGCGTCAGCCACAATCTCACCCTCTGCAGCTCCCAGGATTATGTTCATTCCGACTGTCATCGCTTCATCAGGAAGATCCACTCTGTCACACAGTAGCAACTGCACACGTGGCATCACACTGCATACGGCCAACACATCCAATGCACTGCGTACTGTCTCTGCCCTGCAATGATCATGAATACACACATGCTGTGAAGGGAAAGGTGAATTGACATATCTTGATTTCTCAACTACTCAAGGAACAAACTGTATTCCTAGGAATGTACTTGTAGGCTGTGGGTCTGCCTGCTCCCTCGTTGAACTACATGCATCAATATTCTCAGATACAGCACAAAGTTCTGTGTTAGGACAACACTAGCAATACTCATTTTGAAGTGGATGTTGGAGGAGAAGCAAATCGAATTAAGAAATTATCAACACAGACTGAAATAGCAGACACAACTGAATGGCATTTTCCAAAATAATTGATAAATACAGCAATAAGAGAGAGCACTATATGAATCCTCCATCAAAAATGAGACTAAACAGCAATTACACCAGTCCAATCAGAACAAGTAAGGCAATACACAAAGAAGCAGAGAATTCAAAATTTTATCTTATAATAGAAGAAATAACCTCTCTTTGCATAAGACTACTTTCCTAGTCAGTATTGCAATAACATACAAGCAATAAAATAAACATTCCTTACCTACAGCAATGAGACTTAATTAGAAGTGTATTCAGGTAAATGAAAACAATACCAAGGGTAAATAAACAAAGCACATCCAGCTACACTGCCAAAGTACTCACACCCAGCCTCAGCCACCACCACCACCACCACCACCACCAACACCACCCCAGTAAAAATTCACAGAACATCATGCTATGTTTTCTACTGTAGGCCTATAACAAAATGCTGAAGCCCACGATAAAAAGCAGGGACCAGAATTTATGGAGATGGAACAGAAACGTTGTTACATTATACATATTAACTGTAAAATCCTTTCATCTGGTTTTTCTGTTCCTAAGCCTACTATCTGATGGCTATGTAATCATAATAAGTCCTACAGCCCAGTCTATCCCACAGTTGTTTTGCTGCCTAGTGCCAATTAAGTGGAACAGGTGATGACTACACAGCATCATAACAGTGATCAACAGAACAATGGTCAACGTGACTGCAGTAACCTAACCTACAAATTTTATTATGATTCATCCCATTGTCTTTATTATGCTGAAATACAGACCAAGCATGCAGTTGGACACAGCACTTTAATGCATTTACAACTATGCACTATATGTTTCTGTTCATTCAGATCATCATCCGGCCCTTTTATTACATTCATTCACTAGTATTCAGCCTTGAAGGCCAGGCTTGGCAGGAACCAGAGCCCAGTCATGTGACCGGTATGGCTCTGGCACACTGCATCCTGGGAAAGTTCTTGGGGGTAGTTTGCCATTGCTTTCCCCCATCTTTAGACGTTCCCACTTTAGCCGCCAGGTGCCTCCGTCCGCAATGATGCGAGAGATCCTAGCAGCGAAAGGTGGAACTGTGGGCGAGAAAGATGTCCGGTAGTAATTTTGCCTAAATTCTGACTTCCACGTAAATTTAGGGATCTTCTACATGCCGCAAATCTACGACATGGGACTGACGGCTTTACTTCCCCTCCGAAGGAAGGCATGCTGAGGATTTTTTCGTCCAAAAAAATCCGACGGCTTCGGCCGGGTTTGAACCCACAAACTTGGGTACTTAAGGCCAGCACGCTACCCCTTGACCACCGAAGCCGCATTACTTTTATTACAAAACTTTAAAAATGTAAGTATATTCTGTGGTATGGGCAAGTTTTAGTTTTAAAGAGATCTCACTCATTTGTTACAGGCTTTTAAGAAGCAGTACATTTTATGGAACTGTGTTCACAAAATATAAGCAGTAGCTCAAAAAGGAAAACAAAAACAAAACATACAGTACTGATATTACCATAGCAACATATTAATTTGAAGTGGAGGAGGGGAGAGAGGGAGACAGAGAGAGAAAGAACGAAAGAAAGAATGGAAGGAAGAGAGAAAGAAAGAGAAATTTTCTATTAGGATAAATAACATGAGACACATTTATTATTTTAATAAGCAATCACAAATTAGTGAGATCTCACTAAAACTGAAACTTGCCCATATTGCAGAATGTACTTACGTTTTTAAAGTGTTGTAATAAAGGTGCCTGATGGTAGTTTGAATAAACTGGAACAGGCAGTGCACATATGTAGATACATTAAAGTGTTGTGTTTGCATACATCACCAGCATTTCAACATAATCTACGAATATTCAAACCACAGAAAATTTCTATACCCCCTTCTGATAGTATTATGGTGTACATACTTTTAAAAGATGATGCTATTCATTTAAGCTTTCCACATCCTGAACCCAATATTTTAACTGAACATCTCAGAGCAACTTGAACATTCCAATTTAAGTTCTGATTCTGCAGCTTCCCAAATTAGCAATGTCTGAACGGTATTTCACGGCCACTTTCAACCATGTATTTAATTTACATATGCAGACAATACGAAACAGCCGCGGTGCTATTGACAACTCTTGTTTAATAGATACATAAGATAACACATGGGCAGAGCCACTATAAAATTAAACTTACCGACCAGCATAATTCCATTCGTAGGCAAATGCTATTATCTGCAACAATAAAGTAACGCCACCAAGTCTTATGAGCTGATCCACAGGCTCCCAGTGTGATCGAAATGGCATCAGATCCAGTAGTTGTCGGACTTGCTCCTGAACCTCTTCAGGGCTTGATTTGACCTTGAAGCAACAATTAAAATGTGACCATTGTCACACACAAAGGACATGGAGTCCTCAAAAGCAAGATGATTTGAGTAGACGTTGCCAAGGAGAACAATATGGACTGACAAACATACACACTCACTTCTGGTAATTATGATCCTTAAAATATGCAAGTACTACTTCGCAAACAAATTTCACATTTGATTGCTATTAGAGAAATTAAATTTACATAACACTGGAAAAGAGACAGTACCCATTCTTTTCCACATAATTTACAACCACCACAGTGATCCTGGATATGTAAAATGTTATTTTCCCAAAGTCTGATGCACTTTCAGATCAGTGCTGTGTTAGATACATAAAAGACAACACAAATTCCTTGGGTGTACTGAATACATAAAGGTACATAACTTGTAACACATTTGACAGGACACCCTTTCCTCTGATTCAGTCTAGTGAATGTTAAGAGAAGTCTTTGAAATTTCACTTATCCATTTGTAAGGTCATGATCAGCAAATAAACATACTTAGTACATCGAACACAAGAAAGATTTCATTTTCATTCAAGTTGTGCCTTTACACGTATGCTATATGTTTCAGCTATCTTATACCATCATCAGACATGTCAAGACAAAAATCTTAAAAAAGGAATATGTAATAAAACAAAATAAAATCTAAAGGGTCCCCTGTTTACAGTCATGGTTTTCTTATGATGTTAAAATATGGAATATATAATATGAAGTAAAAAACTTAATTTTCGTTTAAAAATTAAACAAGGGGCCCCTTTGATTTTATTTTCTTATATCTTCCTTATAAGATTTTTGTATTGACATGCCTGATAATGGCCCAAGAAGAGGCTGAAATGGGCAGCACGTATGTAAAGGCAAAACTTGAATTAAAATAAAACCTGTGTTGTGTTTGACATAATAAGTGTGTTTATTTAGTAATTAACAAAACAAGATGGCTTCCACACAGATCACAATCAGCAGACTACACTATGCAAAGTTCCTCTTGAGAAGCTAACAGCTGCTCAGCTATTCAAGACATTCCCAGCATATCATGGTGCCCAAAGTTTTGTTACAGTCTTCACAAGAGCCCACCACTGGTCCAGATCCTAAGCCAGATGTATCCAATCCATGCCCTCCTATGCTACTCTATTCAGATACTTTTTAATATTATTCTCCTGCTTATACCTAGGTCTTCAAAGTGGAATCTTTCCTACAGGTTTTCCCACCAAAACCCACTACGTATTTCTTTTCGACCCCATATACGCCACATGTCCCACCCATCTCATTCTCCTTGCTTTCATCATCCACGTATTTGGCAAGGAGTACAATCATGAAACTCCTCATTACATAATCTCCTTCAGCCTCTAGTCAGTTACTTCCTCTTAGGTCCAAATATATGTTTCAAAACCCTGTTCTAAAACACCCCACTCTGTGTTGTCTCTTTATATGAGAGACTGTGTTTCACATCCATAATCACCTGGCACATGAAAAGAGTAGAGTGTTAAGCAAAAATTTCTTTTGCAAATGTCAAAATTCAAGAGACATTTTTCTACTGAGGTCTTTGCTCTTACAGTGATGTGGTGTAGTGTCACTGTGAGGGGATACCAATCACTCCATGACACAATACAACATTCCAGAAGAACAAAGACCTCAACTACACCACTGTGAAAACATAGAAATTCACTGTCTTTTCTATTATTTTTCATACACTGTAAACTGACCACCCCATTCAGCTTTAAAAACAGCCACCTGAAAATGATCTAGTTTTCACAGCTTTAATGATATTGACTTTAGCAATAAAATGTGAATGTTTATTAAAACACAGTGTTACACAACACACGTACATGTATTCAAGGTAACCAGTTTCAGCTTTGTTACTCATACATCATAATATCTTTTCCTTATCAAGACTGAACAAAACTTGTATATGTGCTGTATAGGACTGTTTTAATAAACGTCTGAATGAAGCGCAACAGGGATGAATCACCTTGAGACAAAAATGTTACTGTTTATGCACCACACCTCACACAACATGAATAGATGCTCTGTGCTTACCTTAGCAGGAGGAAGCACTGGCTCCAACTGACCACCAGTCTCTCGAAACTGGGTACGTCTTAGGTTCTCAGCTTTGATGCACAGATGTGCCTCTAGATACCGCTTCAGTGCAACACATACATGACGTACAATTTGGCGAGCAGCACATTCTTCATCATCATTCAATGTCGCTTCATCCTCCACAGACAGTATGGGTAAAGTACTAATCTGGTAAAAATACCAAGAAGACAGATTGTTTTCAGTCCAAAGTGAACAGACCAACACAACTTTATGTGCATGTGACTAAAAATAACCAACTCCAAAATAACAGGATTTCACTCATCAAGATACCACCAAGAACATATTTAATTCCATTCCATTTTTTGGAGTTAGCTGGTGAAACATGCCAAAGAGTATTGAAAATAGTTTTTATAAACAAAGTCAAGAGCTGACTTCTGGTCTATGAGAAATAACATTCCCACAGCAGTGTTAATGAAGATTCAAGTCTTCTGGGATATGACAAGCAGTTGATTGCTTAATGGTTACCAGTATTTTAGAAGAATTTGCTGCTTCTATCTGTAAGGCAGTCCAAGTAAAGTTACCTTCAGAGCATTATCATACTGCTGAATATCCAAGGCAAACAAACTGTTTATATTTGCCGTCAAACACAACAATAGTATATTTAGTTATTAGCTTTCTTTATTTTGAAGGCTATATATTTTGGTCTTTTTTGACCATCATCAGGCCATCTTACAGAAACTTAAGGTACATGCATTGCAGTTTATGTAGTACAGGATAACATAATGCTTACAATTACATTAAAATATAAATAAAATATTAAAAATTGTATAACATTGAGTAGTTTTGCCTGTGTAAAAATTTATTTTGGTATTACATCTTCAGTGGTCTGAATAGCAATCAAAATATATTGAATTTTACATTTCAAAGCTGTTGAGTTTCCTTTTCACAAGTTTAGTACTTCTAGGTCTTTGTTGTTGTTGTTGTTGTTTTTTTTTTTTTTTTTTTTTTTTTTTTTTTTTT
>Ga0123357_10009108_pt1 | contig 12495 bp, 12 predicted proteins | sample TergutEmb28metaG_FD_89873 | JGI IMG/M metagenome (GOLD analysis project Ga0123357, IMG submission 89873) | Embiratermes neotenicus P4 segment gut microbial communities from Petit-Saut dam, French Guiana - Emb289 P4 | ecosystem: Host-associated > Arthropoda: Insects > Digestive system > Gut ... | reverse complement strand
TTTAAATAAAAAAAAATTAACTAAAAAATTTAGAAAAAAAAAAAAAAAAGTATTATAAAAAAAAAAAAAAAAAAAGGGGAAAAAAAATGGTGGGAAAGGGGGGGGGGGGAATTGGAGGTTCAGTGCTGGACAAAATAAAGTACGAAAACATATTTTTTCGTAGATGAGGCATGGTATATATTAAGTAGGGATGTAAACATTCAAAACAACAGATGTTTGTGTTACAAAAATCTCAAAGCAGTTCATAAGTTTCCTTCACATTACCATCTAGTGCATTTAGTGTGCAGAAAATCACTGTGCACATGCCTGTCCAAGAAACAACATCCAACCACTATATTAAATTAATCCCAGCACACTTAATTATGGGCTAAACTGAAGAAGCAAAAACATATGGCACTCCACTTTCACTGCAAGAACTGAAGGGCAGTTTTTGAAAAGGTACTGTAAGTAATTTCAGGACAGCAGCTATGAACATGCCAAGAAATATTTTCAGAAGATGCAATGCCTGCTTGGAAGCTAGAGGTCAGCACTTTGAGACTTGGCTAAGAAATAAGGAAAGTCCTGCCAGGGAAAAACAGACTCTTACGTTCCCAGCAGAAGCAGATTTTGTACATAACAAGCTCCCATGATGGCTGCTATGCTAAGGGACATGATACCAATACCTGAGTAATTCGTACCTTTACATGCTAGAATTTCACGCAGTAAATGCCTGAATGGATTGTTTTGTACGAAGTCTGGTGGAAAAAGTAGAGTAATACATCGTTCTGATACCCTACGCAAGTAATCTCGTTCTCTGTCTGATGATGTCAGATGTCGAGAGAGGTCAAATTCCACCAGTTTCCCACCTGTCCTGATATAAAAAAACAAATGAGTTACTGGTAATGTTCATAACATAAAAAAGGTGAAATTTTATTTGTCTAATGCCTCCAGGTATTGTCTGTCTGACCTTCTGTCTTCTGTTCAACTATGCAAGGATGGGAATACCCATAGTATAGTGTGGATTCTTCACATTCTCAAAATGTTATTTCAGGCAGATGAGAAAGTCGAACCAATACAGTGTAGTCTGTTACTGTTACAGGCCAATAACAAGACTGGTAGTAAGCAGAGGGAATCTACAGTGGGGTCCAATTTGTACAAACTCCCAAAATATTATTTTTGGTAGAAGAGGAAGTTTCAATCTGTGAGCAGATCTGCCCAGGCATTAAACCCAGAACCTTCTGAATGGCAGTCCAGTGTTTTCACCCAAGACCACCATGTCCCTTACAAGATATAAGTGTGTTACCAGAATAAAACATTTAGAATATGCCTGGTGCATGTTTTTACCAAGTTATGATTACACACCATGCCAGTCTACCTTGAGTGTGTAATTACAATGTGTGTCAAAGCTAACAACTGATAAGAGACTAGTACTGTTTACCAGCAAGAAATATAACATGTGAGTGAACATCTCTCTCATGTGTCTGTTTGGCCTTCAACATGCACCAGTGCCTTGCAGCTGTGGACAGAATAGTGTCATTACATTCCAATTTAGCTCAGTTATATGTAGTTAAGTTCATATAATCAGATGCATACACATACTGAGTCAAAATTTTGTCTCCAAACCATCAGATAAGTCATTAAAATATCCAGAAAACCTGAGGACATTTATCAAGAAAACAGACACTGAGCAAAATCTGAGGTCACCTCTTCTGTCTGCATTCTGAACTCCAGGAACCAGCTCAATTTGCTTAACACTATAAAATAAAGACTTTCTCCTTTCCTAACCTCCTGTTTGATAGATTGTTGTTTCTCTTTACCTGTGACAGTCACCCTGAATATGCTGCATCTAATGTTTGCCAAAGCACTGGAAGAACGTCACATATGGTGCAACATAAGACCAAACGTTGGTCTTAAACTTTCCTCAGGCAGAGAAAAAAAACATTGTCATATCCATATAACACAATGAGTAATAGGACAGTTAAGCAAATTTTACCCCTATGTTCCTACCTTGGACATGAGAAGACAAGTAATTTTGAATTGAATGACAGCAGCTAGTACCCATATTTATTCCTCTTGTAATTTACTACTGCATATCACTGTGACTAGTTACTAACAGTCCAAAACAATGGAACAGAACCACCAAAACATGGAGACAAACCAAAGACCAGAAGACATCAACATTACCTTACACGGGCTTAAAATAAATAAAAATATATCACTTATATTATGATGTCAAGTACTTTGAAGCAGTCAGAGTCATAACTGTATTGTGTGCAGCTACACAAGGTTAAAATCCCAGCTACTATGTCCAGCAGACTGGTCATCATTAAGTTAAAATCCCAGGCATTTGTGGCCAGTGGACAACTGGCCATGACGTTGAAACCTGTGATCTCATACTTACGCTGATGGCTGAGCCAGTCTTATTCGTTCAAAGTGTCGTGTCACTATATTCACCATATCAACTGCAACCAGTCGTACTTGATCTATCTTTGACAGTCTTTCCTGAAGATTCTTGACCACTTTCCACAGATCAATCCTATAAAAAAGAATAACCAGATAATTAAAAAAAGCCATTACACAACTGTTAAACAACATTTTTGCCCAGCACATGCATAGATGAGGCTGAGGATGGTGCTGGGAATGCACCAAAATGTATATATTATTGTCTACGACACATGTACAGGTGTACTAGGAGGAATATGCCACACTTTAAAAGAACATCTCTTAGGTTATGTTACATCAACAGTCAAAAACAGCTACATTGGAAGCTGAATGGTTATGGAAATGCTAAGTTCCAAAGAATGAGAAATGTTATACATTTGATTATCAGATATATATTAAAACTAGGGTGAATTAATAGTTCCTGTAACCTTAACACTTGTACATAATACCTAATTAACATCCCAGTGACATAAAGACGTTAAATAAGCAAGAAAAATTCATGCTAGTTTCATAAGGATCATCATTTGGGGTTTCAAGTACTTTACATAGCACACTTGCCTCCTTATGGCTTGGTGGCTCAAGGATGAACATGCACAGTGTATAGACAGTATATCATGTTCAACAGATACAGTAAGTGGAACCACAAGAAGACTAAATTTTTACTGCACCATTATCTCCACAACCACTGAATTTGTTATATAGGAATGACTGGATATATCAATGTAAATTAACCTAAGAAAGGTTTCCTTGAAGTATGGCAGATTCCTTCTAAAACACCCTGTATATATGTAATAAAAAGCAGCTGGAACTTGTAATAAACTTAGACATTACAGAGACCCAAATCAAATTGACAGCATTAGCTACAATATAAAAATATAAGGTACACAGAACTTCACTAATATCCATTACCTCACACACAACAAGACAGAAGCATATGAACACCATCAAAATAAAACCACAACCTACAAAATCAGCTAAGGTGATATAACAGTTGATGTAATAATAAGGAAGAACCACAGAACACAGAAGACCATAATATACAGAAAGTATAATAAAGAATCTCAATAATAAATGCATCAATACACAATACAAATAAGGGAACGATGCTATAACATTAAGAAGAAATGTATACGAGTAAAATTAAGAGGCACAAAAACCCTAACTTCTAAGAATGACACAGATTTGTGACTACTAATGAAAGTGGTCAGTAATATGAAAAGTAGGGCACGAATACAAAAGTACAACAATTATATAACAACCAACACTGGAAATCCATGCAGGGACTGACATAAAATATTTTAAACGTATTACAATAATTTTAACTATTTTATATTTACATGTTCTTACGTTTAAATATTGTACATACACATCAGACAGGACCATACAGACACTCGCATGGAACTAATATAAACACTGGTACATGACAGTGAGGATTACATTATAAGGGTCAACACATGCAATAAAAGCCAGCTGGAGCATTACTGAAACATGTTTTACATCTCACAATACCAGTATTTAAAGCAAGCTGTATCAGATAGTTCCAAATTTATATTTGTATATTATGGTACAATAGTATGGACTACATGCGTAACCTTTTCCCCTGCTCATGCTTTTATAGTAGATGTGTGCAGAGAATGTCCATATTGCTAAGTGCTACTATGGCAGCATTAATGAATAGCTTTCAAATTACAGAGCTGAGGTGGTGTCCGGAAGATAAAGAACCTTGCAATATGACCTATGGGAGCATGAAAAAACTTTTGGAATCACAAATCCCACAAACACAACAAAAAGTGAAGAATAAAGGTAGCAATAGTGGCTGGCATAAAAAAAGGATAAAAATTATCAGAGTTTGAAAAGCAATTCCATAACACAGAATGAGCATGTAGGTAGGTGGCAATGTCTCATCCGAAAGCTCTGTGTCACTCCCCCATTTAATTCACGGTAGTCCAATTTTGAGGTGTGTGAACATGGCCTAGAAATTTCAAGGTCCAAATAACATCCAGAATAGCTTGACAAGCTCAGCAATTATGAACTTTACATATTTTTATAATTTAAATTATGATGTATAGTTGGTATGTAGGTGCCAACAGTTTGGAGGAATACACAGTCTCTGTATCTTCATGCAACACCATCCACCAAAGAGCTGCCACATGCAGAGACTTACTTCAGGTCTCGAATCAGTTCATCAGACTTGAAGCCTGCTTCACTGCACCAAACACCCACATAATCTCGAAGAATAAGATCCAACAATTGCTGCAATATACCATCAACCATTCGTCCAAATATAACTGGTAGTCGGAGAGGCCTGTCAAGCTTGGGTTCTGATTCCTGTAAGGGCAAAAGTACTATTTAAACAAAGCAGCCCACTACCAAATGCCTCTACCTTCTTCGAAGTCTGAAAATAAAAACATATAATTTGTATGGCTTCCAAATCTAATTAACTACAACTTTTCCTTTCCCATGCAAAAATGCATGCACTTCTTATCCTTCTTTCTGTACAGGTAAAGAGAAGTACTGTATATATCTAATATACAGAGTCCATTAGATACAGCGTGTTTTTAAACATTAACTGCTGTTTCAACCATACCTGAACTAACATAGTAAAAGGTAAAGTGATCCCATTACAGGCCCGGTGTGGCCCAGAGGGTGGGTAGAGGTATAGCTCTACTCTTCCATGATCACGGCACTAGAAGGGGGTGAGTGAACTAACATAGTTGAGTCAATATAAATAACAAGAAGGAGTCACAATATAACCCACAATTAGCCTTGGTCTTCTTGCAGAAATAAGGCCCCAGTGTTTTTAACCTTCGGCAAAAGATGAAAGTGTGTGGTTAATATCATGCCCTTGCTGCTCTCAGCCTAGTGTAACGGCACATGAGACTGGTTGAGCCTAACCCTTGACCTGAATATGCTGGATAAGACAAAAATCTATGTGCTGTTGCACATTAAACTGCAGTTCCTCAAACATCCATCCCATAGGCTGGGCACTGTACAAAATGAATGCATATAAAACATGATCATGCTATCTGTCCATACATTTCATCTCCAAAACTACTAACTGGATTTTAATGGTGGAAAGGATTTGTACTGAAAGTTGTCCAACAAATTTTATATTCATATATAAAATTGACCAACTACTTGCACTTTTTATTATATATTTTTAATTCATATCATGTATAATATTTCACATAGTCACGGCTAAAACATCAACAGAGCAACAGCTGGCACACAACCAACACATACATGCCGCCACAACAAAATAATAATTTTTAGCAACATTTAGGTAAAAAATTTAAGTACTCCCTGAAGATGGTTATATATAACCGAAACATGTAGGAGTGAATTTTAATCAAAAATTATACATTTTTAAAAAATATTATATGTGAAATATTATATATGATATGAATTAAAAATATATAATAAAAAGTGCAAGTAGTTGGTCAATTTTATATATATACACTTTTGCACGGAAAAATGAAAATAAATTTTATATTCATTTGTAGTAGTCCTATGCAGAACATCAGACACACATATGCAAACACACAGCCACATGCAAGGGTACACAAATTTTCCAAAAATCTACTAGCCACCTAAAAATTCTAGGTGCCAGAAGGATGACATAAAGCATGTTCCACACCGAGGACCCACAAATATTATGCCCCCATGGTACAAAATTCAGCTGTCCAGGTGACTGGGATTTGTGCAGCCCTTCACCCACACACAAGCATGTGCACAAGCGCACACATTCACACACACACACACATACAAAAAATAATGTTTGTGGTGTGTCACACTCCTGCTCTGTATTTGAGATGTGCCAAGTTCAAATCTGAGCCTGGACGCCTGCTATCCTGCCTGAGATTTTCAGTTTCCCTCAGTTCTTCCATCAGAATACTAGGACATACCTCATATTAGAACACAACCATTTTCTTTCACATATTTCTATAATTGTTCTCCCATTTGCTATTATATGTTCTAACATAATCATATCATTCAATAAAGCAAACACAAATGCAAAAAACACCAGCACCAAAAAGCTGTGTAACATAACAAACAACATATTTGCCTACTCTTACTGGAGCGTATCCCTCCAGTCATCACAATAAAAATGAGAGCTCACCGTAAGATACTTCTGCAAGGAATGGAGTTCCGGTGTTGGCTTTGTGTATACAGTGGAAGAATTTGATCTTGTTACAAGAGGCACAACAGCAGTAACCACAACTGCAAACCCTAAAGTAAGTGCCAATATTCCACCAATAATAAAGAAAGTTGATAACCATTCTGATTTGTAAACCAGAGCCAAAAGTAGTGCACCCACAGTGGAGACAACAAAAACCGGTTTCATCCTCTGAGTTCTGTAACAGAATGTATTACGATGTTTAGATCATTCTTTTAAACTTAATCCATCATCCAAATTTTAAATAATTCACTATGTTTCCAAGACCAAACCTATTTCTGAGGATTCAGGTCTCCTAGGATATTATGGAGTGTAGTTGGGAGAGTGGTTCCTGATGTTTTGGAGAACTGTAGTACCTCTGAAACACCCAAAACAACTCACCCACTGACAAAGCATCATATCCCAGAACACCTGAAGTCTGTGAAATGACACTCAGAAAATCCCCAGGCTTATACAGTTTTATTTATTTCATCTGAACATGTTCAAAAGGAACTACTCCACTTGATCCATAGGTAAAGCTATTCTCACACCATAGACCATGCTTATACTTTCACCACACGAATGAAACACAGCCAGTTTCAAAATGTATTAGTTTTTTAATTGAAATACAGGCCAAAGTCCAAAAAAATAGTTTCACTCTCATAAACAAATTTTTAAACTCACCTTAAAGCATAAAACATCCCAGTAAAAATTGCAGTACTAGTGCACAATACAGACCGGATTCTCCCTATGCTAATTTAGTGCAACCTAGCCTAACAAAACCCAAAACAAACAATATCAATCAATTACAATCATCCAAGAATGCCATGGGATCTGAAAGCACCTTGAACATGGCATAATGGGTGACCCAAACATTAGCAATGCTGGAATTTAAAGTACGTAAATAAATCATAAATAAACAGAGATAAAAAATAGACTGACACCAACATTTACTAGTTAATGTGTTCAGTGTTTGTATGTGACTTACAGGAAACAAAAACAGAGTAATGTTACAATACAAGACCTATAAACGCCACACTTCTCTCAGTATTCATGTTATGTAATGTGTGCAAAATCAACACAAATGTAACAACAAAAAACTGTCATAACTTATCTTACAGAAAACTAAACGTCTGAATAGGCAAGTCTTCTGGGAAGAATTATTTTTGCACTGTTTCATGCTGAAGATTATGGCACTGTAATCCTTCCAACTTATGGAAAATACTCACCAGGTGACATAGCACCATATCTCAGAAGACTCAGCAAAACTACTGCAAGAAACTCAAATCTTGCACCATTCAGACTTTTTGGTTGGAAGAACATAAAAATACTGACAAATACAAAAATAAAATATTTCAACCTTCCTAGCACAACTACAGACACCTTTCCAAAAGAGCTTAACTAACTCCAAACATCATGTGAGAATAAAAGACATAAATACATAGCAATCCTACCATAGAGAAACAGATTTTTATACCACATTTGTGGTCTTGTGGATAATGACATCACATATCCTTGGAGGTGGATGCCAAAATTTCGAAGGAAAATATTGCCATCTTCAGCCATAGATGGGTGATTCAACTTCACTTGAAAAATTTTCATATGTTATGTAAGAAACTTATGGCTTTCAGTAAAAGTGCAGAATATCATGTACGACACGTAAGTTAAACTGCATGCAATAAGCTAAACTGAACTAACTTACCTAAGTTCACAAAACCAAATCAGAAATGAGTATTATGGAACCCAAAATTGACCCAATGTGAATAAGTGGAGAACTGAAACCACAGTCTGCCTAGGTAACTTCTTGTAGCTGGGTAGAGATTCCCTTCACTCATACTACAAATAACTTCAGTTTAAAGGAAGTCTATGATACAAAAGCAACTAGCTTCATGGAGCAGAACCATTAAGAAGCTATGGTGAAATTTTATCACTATGTGCACATCCGCTTGCTATCTGTCCCTGTCCTGGGCAAGATAAATTCTGTACATGCCCCTCCCATTCTTTTTCTTTCATATCCAAGGGCATATGAACACTTACAGTTAAGGAAGAACGTAATAACTGGATGACAGCAACATTATAGGTTGACTATATATTATTCCATAAAAATCCTACTTCAATGTTCTAAATCCCAATACACAGTAAAATACCTGTACAAAAATACTGGTGCCATATCTCTGTTAAGTTGTTGTAACTGCGCTATTTTTTATTAACAGTCTAATTTTTTCATTTTCTGAGAATAAGCCAACAGTTCAGCAGCTACATGTCCGAAATGAGACCACAGACCTCTTACATAACTATATCACATGCATGTTACACATCCGTACACATTAAGTATATATGTATCGACTTTTTATCCAAGTAAACTTACACTGCGTTACAATTAGGTCACTATAACATGAAAGGTCGCTTTGTTAAGACTGTACAGTTGGCGCAATAAAAATTAAATCCATTTTGACAGCTGCCAATCCATCCTGCCTCATCGCACACACTCCATTCTTCAAGATTCATTGACCTACGATGGCTAACTGCAACTGAATATGATCATGTCTAGAATTCTGAAATTATCAGTACAGAAACACATTCCAATAGCATTATGGGCAGACAAATCAATCAGTTCATACAGGATTAATTATACAACACGCAGCACTCACTTTATACCTAATAATCGATTTCTTCCTGAAGCACCTGGATGAGCGGTTTATCATGCAGCCATTCACATTTCGCAGAACAGCTGTTGATGAAAAACTTTTCATCCAAAGTAACGTACGCGTCACTTGCATTAAGTTTAGCTTTCTCAAAAGACGGATGAAAAGTGAGGTATTTCGGTTGACTACGAAAATTCACGACGGTTATTTGTAACTTAACCGATATTTCTGCACAACGGTCACCACTGTCATCGATTACTTTACCCACATTTTTATAGTATCGAAAGTATATATTCTCATACAAAGGATAATGGTCTGATTATATCATTGCGTGTTAAAGTATATGATTGTGCTTGGCGTGTGTGCAGTGCGTTTCCGCTGTCCTTGATGAAATGACAAATTTTCAGGCGCGTTGTTTTTCCATTCAACGCTCAAAGAGAACGAGGAGCGTCTGTAGAAGCGGTTTCCATTACTTGGCGTTCCAGCTGTAGTAAATGAAATTAGTTCTGTATATTTCCGTATTTATATTTCCAATCAATCCTTACTCCCTGGGGCAGAGTTCTTGAGAAGCTAACCAGTTCTCAGCTACTCAAGAAATTCCCCGCATTTTAAGGAACCCGAAGGTTCATTACCGCATTCGCAAATGCCCGCCACCTCTCCCTATCCTGAGCCAGATCGACCCAGTGTATGCCCCCACATTCTACTTCCTAATATCCATCTTAATATTATTCTCCCATCTACGCTTGGGTCTTCCAAGTGGTCTCTCTCCCTCAGGTTTCCCCACCAAAACCCTGTATACGCCTCTCCTCTCCCCCATACGCGCTACATGCCCCGCTCATCGCATTCTTCTCGATTTTATCACCCAAACAATACTGGGTGAGGAGTACAGATCATTAAGCTCCTCATTATGTAGTTTTCTCCACTCTCCTGTTCCCTCATCCCTCTTAGGCCCAAATATTATCCTGAACACCATATTCTCAAACACCCTCAGTCTACATTCCTCCCTTAATGTAAGCGACCAAGTTTCACACTCATACAAAACTACAGGCAAAATTATCTTAACATTTTCAATAAATATATTTTGTATTTAATATGTTATTTATTGACGCTAAGAGTCGCTCAGACGCACCTCAGACGTGCTTGGAATTACGTTCAGGTAAGGGTGGATTTATTTCTGACCACAAACACTCCAAAGGTGTAGTGAAATAATTTCAACACCTAAATTAAAATCAATGCCGTGGAAGCTTCTCTTTGGAAAATTAGCCACCCAGATGGTTAAGAACTTTTTCTCCTTTCATGGAACCAAAATGTTCATTGGACCATCAAATTCTGTCCTAAGCCAGACAAAACCAGTCTCTATCCATGTACCAGACCTGTTTATTAAGACCCTTTTTCATACTCCGCTCCATCTACACCTAACTGTCTTGATGGATTCCACTCATTTTTTCTACAGGTATTTTGGAGGAATTTCTCATTCTCACAATGCATGCTACATTCCCCACCCATCTTATTCTCCTGTTACAATTATCGTATCTTGTTAGGAGCACAAATTATGAAGGTGATTATACAGTATTCTCTAACATCTTATGTTCTGTCAGAGATTTGGATCATCTTCTTAGTACTCCATTTACCGAAACTCTTAACTTGAACTCATCATTTTCCCTTGTACTCATCAAGCGACATCACATGAATTCATGTGTTCAGGGACAACTTTTGCATGAATGTGTACAGGGGAGTGGATGTCTAGCACCATATATTCGTAACTTGGGACTATCATAGATGGTGGAGAAGCCTGTATCTTATATTTGGATAACTTTTAGGTGTAGTATACGTGTAACAACACATTTATATTCCGTGTAATGTAATACCTGTTGGAAAAATGTTAAAGACATTCACATGTACACACTTTAAGCACACAACATGAACATGACCTCACTCAATATCAACAAGAAGGTCAATGTGTAGAAAAATAATTGATTGGGTGAGTATCTAGTAAGGAAGAAATTATGGCTTAAAAATTGTACACCATATGGTGAACCTGTCCAAAGAGAATCAGGCGAAAATAATTTTGTTTTTTGTAGAGAAGGATGTCAACCTGTTACAATTCGTAAGTTTATGCTGTCTGTAGTGCTGCATGTATATCAATGGGAACAGTGGTGAACTGCTTCCATATGTTTCAAATGCGCAGACAGTGTAAGATAGATATACAAAGTCCAGGACAGGCTCACATTTTCACTAATCCTGCTAATACTGCTCAAATGATGATGGTTGTTGCCAAGGACAGACGTCAGACTCTTCATTACTGGCCAGTGGCTTGAATATTAGCTTTGACACTGTGTGCACAGTCAAATGGCATCTTTGGACAAAATATTTTACATCATCAAATATTATGACAGTTTTCTGCCTCCCTGTTGTACCCTCTAGCAAGGTTTCAGTGACAGAAATTAACAAAAAAGGTAAAATTATTGGAAAGGAGATATTACTTCATTTGGATTAAAACTAATTCAGTAAGAAGCAGCAACTTCAGTGGCAGCAGAAACTGCAAAATTTAATTGTAGGTAATGAGTTTGGTTGAAGTTTGAAAATGCCAGTGTTTTTCACCAGCACAGTACAATGTGGTAAAACTTCGTACAGTGTGAGACACTGCTGTGAGCCACATAATATTGATTTATTCCAGTGACAGGGATGTCACAAAGCCCTGGAATGCAATCTTGCTTTGTATTATAGGGCCATGGGTTTGCGTCCTGGCCCTGAGCCTGTTTCCCATTAGTCTGTTGGAAAATGCTGGCGTAAACATAAAGCAAACCACAGTCTCTTTTTGGTTGATATCTTTTGAAATTAATTACTTGTATCTCAGGCTGCTGGTCGCTGGCTTCACAGTGTGAAGGTCCAGGCTCAATCGCAGGGCAGTCCACATGGGATTTTTGGCAGATGAAGTAGCAATGGAATGGATTGAGGTCCTGACACTTCATTTTTACTCTGCTACTACCATTTCACCAATGCTCAATACATTTATTCATTTGCTGTCAACTGTACTCTCTGAGCAACTGAAAACTCTGCTAAATTAAACACTAAAGAAAGGAAACAATTATCTTCACACATGATGCTATGTATTGTCTGTACTGTATTGTATGTTTATGCATTTATGTTGCATTTAACCCTTTCCCCGTTCCATTTAAATCGCTAGTGCCTGGGCAGAAGAGCCGAGTTTTTTCACGGGACATTTAAATTTACGTACTATACCAGAAACGCTTTAGAGCGTTTAGAGGGGGA
>Ga0123357_10009106_pt1 | contig 12497 bp, 9 predicted proteins | sample TergutEmb28metaG_FD_89873 | JGI IMG/M metagenome (GOLD analysis project Ga0123357, IMG submission 89873) | Embiratermes neotenicus P4 segment gut microbial communities from Petit-Saut dam, French Guiana - Emb289 P4 | ecosystem: Host-associated > Arthropoda: Insects > Digestive system > Gut ... | reverse complement strand
GGGGGGGGGGGGCCTGTAAATTGGGCTAGTAAAGCATACGCAAACGTCGATTTGTGGTGGAGCGGCACAAGTAACAATCATACCTGATTTACAGGCTCCATCAGCAAGTCACAGTAGGCTGCGGTACGTTACCTGGTAACTAACGAGGGGAAAGGGATGTGAAAGGAAGCGGCCATGCCCCAACTGAAGTACTGTGCCTGCAAGTATCTGGAGGGATTGAGAAAAACCAGGAACATTCCAAGTTAATACACAAGACACCTTCCGAATACAGTAAGAAGCATTACTGCTTCAACTAACTTCTCGGCATGTCTCACTGGCAAAGACGACAGAAGACTATTCACTCATTCACGGTACTGCCAAATACAAACATTAAGACGGAAGACCGTACAACAATTTTTCTCAATCAAATGTCTCGTATTTCGCACTTAACTGTGTTTCAAGTTCGACAGTTGGTAAAGGCTATGTGCTGAATTTGTTTTGGCTCAGCTGTAGTCAGTTGTTGAGGCATGCAGCGTTCGTGAGTTGTGTATTTGTGCTGAGTTGTGTTCAGTGCATTGCTCCGCTGGAAGGTGGGGGGCAGCACCTTATGGACTGGCCCAACAATGTGCTCCCAGCTGTGGCTCCTCTCAGGGAAAAAATAAACCATGTAGAAGAGATTGAAAGATAACATTCTATGTACAGTCTGGTACAGCATTCTGACCACTGTACAAACCATGCAGAAAATTTGACGACTGTTGTTTTCTAGAATGATACCACGCAATTTCTTAGGTCGTCACCGCCTCTTCGCAACAACTGGCTGCCCCCAGTTATGTACCTATGCAACTTTCTGGAAACAATTATCAGTAAGCGAAATTCAGAGGTTCTCGCGGTGGTGACCACCAGACGGCGAACCTTCTGCGATACTGCACCAAACACTCCGGTTGAATATACCGACACTACAAAGAAACTCCAGCACATTACAACTGAACCACACAATATCACGTAGGAGGAGGCCGTATTTTCAGTTTTTCAATTGCGAAACGTAATCTAACGTAAAGCAAAAGAAATAAACCATTTATTCAAAAGCAGGATGTTATAATGCAATTAGTTTCCAATATGTGTTTTATCCGGGGTAAGTGAATATCAAGGCGGGTAACATGCGTAAAATCGCAGGGAACGCATTTTCACATGACGTACACTTTTTTTAAACAAAAAAGGCACTTGGAACAAGTATTATTGTGTGCCTGTATGGGTCAGAGACCTGGTTTATGACAGGCAATAGACATATAAGTGCTAGTGGCTTTTAATAACCTGTTGTTTTTAAATAATTATAATCATCACCTGGGAAAGGTGATGTTTGCACTATATTATCGTCCTAAAGTAATATTTCATACATAATATCATTTTAACCCCTACTATATCCTTGCAACACTTCTACTCCATCTCCCTAATTCATCGCCCGAGAGTTATGGTTGTTAACACCGGTACTCCATGGAATGCAGCATGTATCGGAAAAAATTTTCCGACATTATCGGAGCTTTCTGCCTCCATTTTCAGGATTTAAGTGGTCGAAGCAGAGTGCATTCTTTGGCATCAAGATGGAACCAGTAAGCTCCTCCGTAACGTTCGACCACGGTGACATCGTATCCCTGATCGTCTGTATCTTCATCTAACGTGCAGCCTTATTCACTAACGAAACATCTCAGAACATACCACTTTTAGCAGTTTACTTTAATACTAGCTAGCGACGGCAAATCTATTCCTGTTCGTTGCAAATGTTAAGCAGTCACGACAGCTTTTGCCAGTACAGTCCATAGGCTACCAGCTAGACGACCGGGACTCGATTCCAGCCACGGGTTTCTCTCTTTGCACTCCCGTCTGGAACCAACCCATACATATAACTAAAGGGTACCGAAGATAAATGGGTAGAGGCTTTAAACCTAACAACCACCTTGAACTACAGCCTACGTAAGGAATGCGTGGGGCAATATTCTGTCTTCGCGAAGTTATGTCCACTTAAAGAGGCACGGAAGAACAACAGCTACACCTTCTGTAACTCATACTTCTGTCCCTACAGTACATACAATACACAATGTGCTGTCGAACAGTCTGGGACAACTTTAAGACTCCACTCCTGATGACTTGTTCTAAAGATGCAAGTAAAATGTATTTCCTTGAAGGTCATTTAAGAGAGCATGCCTGACTAGAACAACCATTCAGCAGCGATACAAGCAGGTGGATGTGTGCCATTTACAAACGGAAGAGAAGTCAGCTATATCTCGATGGCGCCAGACACACTTTCATAAAGGTAAGAATTTCTGAAATGGAGAAATATTAGTTGTCTGCAATGCAGTTTGTGTTGTGGCGCGACGCCGTGACGGGTGGGCGATGGCAAATTTACACGACAGTTAGGGACATAACCACCTAACTCCATGAAGGACAGTTCTTCTTAAGAAGCCAGTCAAGGAATTCAAGGCATTTTGCTGAGCCCAGAGATTCAATACCATGTTCGCAACAGCCCGCCGAATGTCCTTGTCCTCAGCCAAATTAATCAAAATTAAGATCCGTATCAATTTTATCCTCCAATATATGCGTGGGTCTTCCAAGTGGTCTCCTCCATTCAAGGTTTCCCAACCAAAATCTTACATGCATTTCTCGTCTTCCCGAGACCTGCCACATCGCCCGTCCACCTAATCCTCCTCGATCTGATCACCCCAGTGACATTTTATGACAGTCTCATGTTAGTTCTTCCGCCTTTATTTACTTACACATTCTGTTGTGTTATAGGTTACAAAATAGTTCTTCATTACCTCAACACATTTATTGGTACTTCAATCGCAACAAATTACACAGCAATGTGTATCGACCAGAAAGTGGTCATCTTCAGGTAGTTTCGGTACATAAAAATAAATTATAACTGCATATCAATTTAGTGCATGTATTGAAATGGCCTGTATATGACCATGCACTTGTCGAAACATGTAGTCTTGTAATGTGATCTTAAAAACATGCCAATAAATATTTGTGCTGATTGTACTTAAGTACTATATAGTTCCTCCTTCTTGGGCTCAAATGCCTTCCTCAGCCCCCTATTCTCGACACGCTCCCTGCGCATTTTCCTTAATGTGAACGGCCAAGTTCTGCAGTTCGGTAGCCTATACCTTGATCTACGTGCTCTCAGAGAGCCAACGAGTTGACAAGAGCTTGTGGACCGCACAGTAGCTCTCATTCCCCGAGTTTAATATGCACTCACTTATTCAAGCATGCAGTTCGTACTGTATCCGAACAAAAGTGCTGGAAGTTAAGAAAGGGTGGCCTCAGTACGGTAGGCAGTGCACCTCTGGGCGTGAAAGTGCAGTGCGGACCGCTGGTTCGGTGAAAACCTTAGTATTCAGAGAAAAACCTGCCTCAGTGCTATTACGTCCATCATAAATATTTGCGCTGCTCCGTAATTGACCTCAGAACTGCAATCACGTGGAGCCTGGTCATTACGGTATGTTGGGTTATGGAGGTGACGTTTCATAAATCCTGGTTACTTTTGTTTAGGTAAATATTTGTAGTCATGGTCATGATCTGTCTGCTTTATCCACAGGGAAAGACACAAACATTTTGCTTGTGCACCTTAGTAAGAATCCTACGTAGTTACATACTGGAAACAGGATCATATTAAAGGAGACATTGCTACATAAACACAAAGCCAAGCATAACACCATTAAGGTTTAAAAAGTGGAATTAATGCTCTACACACTCTGTACCTCGTCACTAGATGAAGACGAGGGGGGCAGCGTAACTCTCTAGTTGTTTTGCGCCGTAATCACTGGTTAGAAGGCTGGGTGGGACCGTGTCAGTCAGCACGAGTCTACGAAATGAAGCATATGCTAAATAATGTTAATACAGTCAGATGCAACTAATTAGGATAAGTACGCTTTCTAGTTCCTTTTGTTTACAATATATTTTGCGTTACGCCCTACATACTGCAGCTTTCTGGGACGTCATCGTCACGGACTTCGTGTTATTCATAAGAAACTAATGGCTTATAGAGTTACTTTATAACTAGTCTAAAACGAATTTTATCCCCCCCAAAAAAGTGCTTACACGATATTAAGCAATTAAAACTGCATGCTCATCACAGAATAATGGTTCAAAATGTCAAAGAAGGATTCCACTTTTATGATGCACATATCACAGTTTAGATTTTAATGTTGTTATACTTAAAATCCTCATATATGGAATAATTAACTTCAATGAGCAAATCAGCAATTGTGCCCATTCCCGGACACTTGAGTAACCGGTCATTAGTGTATCACGAGTTCCTGAAACGTGTTGCCAGTTCCTGCGGTTCCGAGACCAGAAGTATCACGAACTAAAACCATGCCTGTGTTACCATTAACCCTTCGTCTAGACGTTACTACGCGTACCGCCACGTTTAACACGAAGAACGCTGCAGTTCTGCACACAATGTCCAGTTTTCCTTTTGAATCTCTAATAAACCATCGTTTCCCAAACGGCGTTCACTAACGACCACAGCAGTCGAGAAACGGTGATGCGGTACGAACTGAAAATATATTACCAGATGGCGCAAGGAACCCCTTAACGCCGCCTTTCTGTTGGTAAACGTCGAGTAAGATCCTTCTGCGTCATTCTGCATAGTGTACGCCCACACTGGTCTTCAGGGGCCATACCCATGGCTCAAGCGGTCACTCGTCGGCCTCTCACATGGGAGGTTTGTGTTCGATCCCAGGCCTCTACGCGTGAGGCAAGGTTCGCAAAATGGCAATGGGGCAAGTTTTCTCCGAACTAACTTAAGCTTCCCTGGCAAAGCCCTGGGAAGCTTAAAAATTCAGCGCTCTCTCGTACACTGTACAACAAAGTACTTTCGCTCTTTTTAAGCTTCAAGGGGTTAATTTTATCCCCATGGCTTCCTGCCCACAACACCCCAAAACTTGTAGCTACTGAGTCCACCTACAGTTTCAAGGAATACAGCGTGGAGGAACACCTGGTGACGACACGTGGATTTAATTCATAGGCGAATCGAACAAGATATTATTCGGTAATACCTGCGCTTTTCTGGGTATTACGCAGCGTTTAGTGTAGTTCTTGACCGACGTTTCGGGACAACCTATCGGTCCCATCTTCAAGGATCAAGAAATCCAAGAAATCTTCTTGGACTTCGGGATATGTCTCGAAGCCTAGAAGGCCCTATCGGGTAGTGTGCGTTGCTTCCGATGGAAATTGTTTTCGAAAGGATACCATGTAAGCATGATAATTTCATTAATAAAGTGATTTTTGATAATAGTCTCGTTTAAATTTCCACGTATCTTGCTCGCGGCATGTCACATATCAAACGGTCTAGTCCATCCGCAAACTGTTGACGGATCGTGCTGCGGCATTATTGCTAAGGGGAAATTTTCTTCGGCGTTGACCAATGTCTTCGATTAAAAACAAAAGATCGAATGCTGCCTACGTCGTTCTAGAGTCAAGGCAATGCTCTCTTCCCTGTGGAATCTATCAGATAAACGGTTTTCCTTATCAGTAGGCATAGCCAATGAAATGGATCAGAAGCGTGTTCTGCCTGCACGATGAGGCCGCATACCTCAGTGGGAGGTCAGTGGTAAGACCAGCCTCCAAAGACATGACAGAAAGAAGTGGATATAGCAGTAACAAAGTCGGAAAGACATGCCTATGAAGACTGACGAAGTCAGTCACTGTATACCTGACGTTCACGTCAGTCCGTCTTGGTACCGAGCCCCATTACGGGCTCAATAACCAGAAGTTTGTCTGTCTTGGCTGTCGTAGCTACCTCCACATGGGGCGTCCCGTCTGAAGGAAGGACATATCTGTCATTTGTCATTCACGACGGAAGTTCATTTAACCTACGCATAAAGGGGAAGAACCTGCACTACAGAGAACATACTTCGTGTTCATATTAAGCACTCCACACTTATGGTCATTGCAGGAAGGCATTCAGTGTTCATTACGGGAAACACACAAAGGGCATAAATATTCTGTGTGGTACAACAGCAGGTGGTGCTTACAGTTAGCACTGGGCTTGAAAGGCTTAAAGTACATCCCAGACTATGCAACATCTGAGCGTTACATAATTAATGCTATGGGGCTCTGATGGCTGGATTTCACAGTTAAGAATCCCAAGGTTCTGTAACATATGACAAATACAATCTATTAAATATAATTTGTTCAAGGAAATTTAATAAATGAAGTACACAGCCTGATAGAACGTATTTCTCTGTCCGGAATGGGAAGCAGAATAACATCGCAAATCAAGTCTGTACTTTTGCCGACAAAACAGACCGTCACAGTACACGCTTCGGTGAAAATACAAAGGGACGATTCAAATCTTGTGGAACATAATGGGGTGTCCATTGGTAAAACGCTACCGACGTTTAGAAACAATTTCCTCTCTCTTCTTGGACTGCAGAGAGACAAAAGAACTGACGCACCAAAATTCGCTGAAACGTGACTTTTCACCACTCGACATGACAAAATGCCCCAAAATACTTAAAAATTCATTGTCAGCGCAAGCAAATCGGATTAATAATTCGTTACTCGACAGAAGTTTGTACACTCCAGTTCAGTAAAAACTGAACACATTTTAGGTAAACAAAAAAGATCAGCAATCAACCTGCGGTACAAACTGCAAACAATTCAGAGTGGAAGGAGAAAGTATGTTTACTTTCCAGCGATATGTATCATCACCCCAAGCGGCTTTACAATGATGCCCCCCCCCACCCTCCTCTGTACATAAATACACCTTTTGTTTCATTCATATAATTTCGCGGGGTAAAAAGGAGTTGCAAGGTGACTGCTGGAGGCGCAACAAAGATGTCCGTGCGAGCAACAGGGGGCTATGCAGCACCAGAAGGACTCGTTTAAGGGTTCATTCCACCTCTTCCCGACGGTTAATCGGTCCCATATAACGTAAGACATATTCCTCCACACGTTCTTCGCAATGTGACACATTCCAACGATCTTCAACGTCACTAATCGGAGACGCAATCTGCCACTGCAAAGCGTATTATACTAAAGATCACAACATTTCAAACCAAATTACACTACACGTATCACACTCCAAAGCCTTACACTACAGGTATCACTACAGCAAACCCGATTACACTGCATACATCACCTGCTACGACCGGTAAACTACAGATAAGACAGCAATGGAAACCCATTCACATTACAGCAGCGCTGACGGCTAACTGGTCATCCGAACTGTTACCATCAAGCTAATATGAAACTCTGAAATCTGTACCCTAACCAACAATGCGTCACGTCCCAAAAAACTGGCCACTTTGGGTAACTAATTCTTTAACACACAAAACAACAGAGTGCTACAAAAATTGGCCAACAAATCAAAACAGTGCAAGAGAAAAGTTGACTTTATCAGCTCTGCCCGAACTCCCCTGTTGTTGCGTTATACAGTGACTTTCACTGTCCCTCAACCCAAGCACCATGGCAGTGAAAGAGCACGAAACGTAAAATATCCATGAACTACAAACTCTGAGCCTAAATGGAGTGTTGGGAGTCACAGTTCGACCGTTGGCAAGTGGAGTACCGAGTACATGTGGGAAGAAGCAGCCGCCATGTGCACAGACATGCGACAGAAAATTATCCTGTCTATGACAGAACTGCCTTAAAGGGGACATCAATCCTGAAGCCGCCTCTCTTGCTTCTTCCCTTCATTTTTGCAAAATAAACGTTCCTGGCTTCTGCAATGGCCAGTGGTTGCCAAGGCTGACGGCCTGTCGTTAAGCTAACAAGGAGAGGGAAATGTTTCGCGACGACGGTCTAGACCAGGGCTGCCGAACCTACGGCACGCGGCATTCACTGCTGTACCAGTTTCTTTTATTTATTTATTTATTTATTTTGCTCAACCAGCGTATCTGTTCTGAAGAATATGTATGTATGTACGTACGTATGTGTATATGTGTATGTATACACATACATCTCAATGCCAAGATTGTACATGAATTACCCTTGCTACCAAATAATACTTCGAGTGAAGCATTTTTACACAAATCGGGAGAGATGTGGTGTGTTGACTGGATATTTAATCACAGAGGTGCCGGCCTGGTGGTGACTTCGAGAATATATGATACTGGACAGAACAGTCTTCTTTTCAAACAGAAAGTACAAGCAGCTCCAATTACTTCGAAATTTTCTTCCTTGCCGCATTCCTCGAGGATACCTTTATTCGAACTATAATTATACTACACTATGAATTATACAATTATAACACGCCATAATAATAATAATAATAATGCAATCATTTATAATAATCATGGATGGCTCCAAATCCTTATTTTGCTCCTCGAAATTCCCTCGGGCAGGCGAAAGAATTTCTTAGAATTTTATGGACAATTTGGGCACGCGCCGTCAAAAAGGTTCGCCAGCCCTAGTCTAGTACATGGGTCTCCAAACTTTTTATGCAAAGGGGCACACCCGTTATTATGGGCTGCCTAAAATAGTGTGAAATTTTAATTACAATTTACAAATGAGGCCGCGGGCCGCATAATACAATCTGGCGGGCCGTGGGTTGGAATATATTATCCATCCACCCCACCCCCACCCCCCGCAGGCGAGTAATTCGGATACGTAGGTAGCGCGACTGTTCTGTGTCTTCGCCTGAGAGAAAAGAGTTCTTATTTAAAAAACTGCGTCTCTAGCTTGTTCACATACCACTTGGATCTGGACAGTGGACACAAGACACCATGCCTTCTATACCTCGACGCTACAGTTGTATTTCACAATAACAGCTTTGACTTTGGCTGTGGTTGCGCAGGGAGAAGTATCCATGTTTATGACCTTTAACCGACGTACTGCAGTTAACAATATAGTAGGCCGAAGGCGAGTTCACGCTGTTACTTTTTGTCGTATTCCACCTGATTAGAGCTGTGTATGCATTTTCTTGACGCTTGTTATACACTGAACTAAGCAACAGAAACCACGGAAAAGTAACGCATGCAATGACAGAGACTTAGGTGTTTGACAGGACCTCCCCGCCCCCAAGAGTAATCCAGCGACACGGAACCCAACCTTGCAGTCAAGGCCAACGCTGTTCTCGACAGTCGACCACCGAGAAGTATAGTTGCCAGCATTTTGTTTCCGTCGCCTTTACGCAAGGAAGCTGATAACACACGATGCTGTTGTTCACGTGAACGTCATTCAACTGGCCAATAATTTTGCGGTGCCCTAATGCTCATTACAGTGTACACACAACCCCGCAATTAGAATCGGTACAAGTACAACCCAGCTGGAATCTTTTGAAACTGTATCAAAAACCCACAGTAATATTACTACGCAACATAAGCCTTCCAAGGGTCCCTTCCCTTGAAATTTTTTTTACAAAACCTGTGCATACTATTCACTTAATCCTTTCCACGCCCCTTTTATTAAGATGGCCGCAGCCAGCAGATACAAGCTATTATGGCAGAACCACTACGAGACAGCAAACGCACGTCTTTCATTTATAGCCAGTAATAAAATAACCCAAACCTTGGATCTCTACGCAGCCCATTTCGTGCGAAGCGCAGGAAGGATTAATCCCACCAACTTCCGCCCAACAACAGACGTTACGTGCAGTTTCATCGAACAGCAAGCATACTGCCATCCCGTTTACGTCCATTAGTATCCAGTTCTGAACATACATAATCCACGCGCTTCCCTCATAACAACATAAAAAGAAAAACAAGTTCTTCGAAGCATAATTCACTCAGAAGCGATAGCCGCATAAAGCAGAAATATAGTTTATTCTCCGATTACGTAATCACAGACACATGAGATGCCTTACAAATCACTGGCATACGCTGGTGTTTCTGTGATGTCACACGTCCTTATACCTATACTGAGGGAGGTGTACGTTTGTTTGCACGTCCCAACACGTAAAGAATCCCTCAACACGCCTGCCTTATTACACCGCCACCCGCGTATTGCAATCAGAACACGGGAGACTAACACCACAGACGACTTTGGTCGCACGCCTGCCTTTGAATCAAGCAAAATCAAGAAGCCCAACCACGCGCACAGCTTACTAGCGCCACACGCCCCAAATAGTTCCACCTTGTTCTTTACCGCCTCTCTTCAATCATTTACCTCAACATAGGTAACGCCTTGTTACAAAAAGAGAGAGAATTTTCTACCTTTTCATGTTAGTCCGACAGTAGTGGACATACTCAGATGCTGTAACTGCCTAATCTTAAACGTGCAATTAAAAAGAGCAGATTCCACACTATATTAACGTGTGAATTCGTTAAGCAGGGTAGGACTGTACAAAGTGCATGTAAATTTCATATAACCTCTTAGAAAGTAACAGCTGCAACCTTCATTAAACAGTTTTATTTTAAATCTGCAGTGTGAACAGATGTTAAACAGGTTAAGCGCATGTTAATTACATTAATTCACGTTAAGGCCCAATGGATAAACCTGAGATTGTCATGTCTACTCGTGTATTGTGGACTGACAACCAAGAAATGGATAACAATTATTATGTGCGGAATGGCACATATTTCTGAAGCACCGGTGATATTTTAATAACCTAGAACGGACTACGAGCACAATAACGTTTAAGGTTACACAACATTTGTACTTCAATTTCCACACGGACCTCTCAGCCCTATAGTGAGATTAGTCCAAGACCACCAAAGCGTCCATGAAAGCGCAATATCTTCGAACAATAAGCACCTTCTGCATATTACACCACAACACAATACGGTGCCCGCAACACAGCTATGCTTGCAGCTCTCTGTTCCAAAAAAGTAATCGACCACTGATGTTTTTGTCAAATTCTGTATGTAGACCGTCGTCAACAAGCCTACATACCTACACATTTCTAAAATTATTAGCCAATCATACCCCAATACATTAACATATTCGTGACAAAGATTGTTTCGAACATGATAAAAATCGCAAAGACGACGACGGTGGAAATCTATGTATAAAAAACGACAGACTTCGACAATGTCTATTACTGTTCAGAAATATGTCACTCGCGTCTAGTTCACTCGTTTACAGTCACCGCTAGCCTGTACATTTCCAGCGGTACGTCACGATGTTATTCACAGAGCCTTCTGACGACAGCAATATGGCAATTACCACTTCAACTAAGAATCGCTATGTCATTCAATGAAATAAATCTATTTGACGAACACTTGCGATTAGGCAGTTCAATCGGTAACCACTGACAGCTTCTATAACAGGTATGAAGACGTCTTCGCAACAGCCCAGAGGTCTCGCTTGATGCCACACAAGTTGGCCTACACTTACCTGTTCAGCAAGCACAAAGCCGAACAAACGCAAATTGATCAGGAAACAGTGAATGTCTCAACATACAAGGAGGCAAACGAGATGTTTTATCAATTTTCCATTTTCACAGAACTGCCGTGTATGAAAATGAAGGAAGCTCCGCGTCCCATAAGAAATTTTCACTATGCAGTGCTTTCTATCTCAACACTCCATTCGCTGCGGGCGATATACAGGCTATTACCTCTAGAAATAACATCAACTATCCAATAATATGTATTTTTCTGATGGAAAATAACGGCGAATTTTCAAAACACGTACGAGAGGCATCCGTTCTCATAAAAATCTGCCAAAAAAAATACGAATGGACGGATAGACACAGGAATTATACAAGAGACGCTTTCGTAATAAGCTAAATCAACGCAGCAGTCCTCCGTAAAAAGCTACCAGTGCCTCAGCATTTGCAATCACCGAAAAGGACCACCCATACATAACCAGAGGTGTATACAAACAGATCCACATTAGTCCCTTCACCGTCCTTACTGCAACACCTGAAAAGTTTCGTGCTCTTTTACTTAGGACGGTCGGGATAGCTCAGTCGGTATAGCGACTCTCTACGAGCTGAACTGCCTGATGATCAAATACCGGTTGGGGGTGAGATTTTCTGTGCGGCCGGGTGCATGGTACTGACCAACCCACTCTCTTCTAGTACAGAGGTTGCGAATGGGTTGGAGATATACCTCCGCCCCCATCTGTGCCTGCATAGGCAGGTCACTGGGTGACCTTTGCCTGTTTTACGTTACGTCCTTCGTGGTAAAAGATAAAGCATTGTTCCTAACATCCTCATGAATCTTCCCTATAAATTCTCACTGCAACAAATGAGAGCCTAAAGTTAACAGTGACCTTTATATATACATTTTAAAGAATTGTTTCGGTTTCATACTTTACGTTTTATATACTAAACTAAACTAAACTCCGTGGCTTTCGTCCGCGAGCGAACCATACCGACAGAGCGGCCGCCGCCGGTAGGCGAAGTTAGTGCCAAATTTTGCGGATAGATGGGTGTCACTGGTTAGCGCAACGAGTCCCCACGGCCGTTAATCTCTGTTTTCTGAACCTGGAGCCGCTACTTTTTTTTCCAAGTAGCTCCTCAGTTTGACCTCACGAGGCTGAGTGGACCCCGTTCCAGACCCACTACTTCTCAGAAAATCTGGTAGCGCCGGGGATCGAACCCGGGACCTCTGTATCTGTAGCCAGAAACT
>Ga0123357_10009105_pt1 | contig 12497 bp, 3 predicted proteins | sample TergutEmb28metaG_FD_89873 | JGI IMG/M metagenome (GOLD analysis project Ga0123357, IMG submission 89873) | Embiratermes neotenicus P4 segment gut microbial communities from Petit-Saut dam, French Guiana - Emb289 P4 | ecosystem: Host-associated > Arthropoda: Insects > Digestive system > Gut ... | reverse complement strand
GGGACGAGATTTTCCGCCCGTCCAGACCGGCCCTGGGGCCCACCCAGCCTCCTGTAAAATGGGTACCGGGTCTTTCCCGGGGGTAAAGTGCGGCCGGGGCGTGCTGCTGACCACTCACCCCCCTTCTAGTGCCGCGGTCATGGAAGAGTAGAGCTATACCTCTACCCACCCTCTGGGCCACACCGGGCCCGTGACGGGAAAACTTTACCTTTACGTTAATCTATAACATTTTAAACTCTTTCTTGATTTATAAATTCAAATCTATTTTCATGTTGCGAGAAAATGTTTAATTCTCTCTCAATTATCGTCTACTACATCCGACAATTCACACATGAGGTAGCATAGCTGACAGAACGTTACAAAATCATCAAATGCGTCATAGGAATTATGCTTGAAATGTGTCCTCTGCATTGCACAGAGAACGGTTTCACAACACTAAACATTTCCGTCGACCTCACCCAACGGACGCCTCAAACCGATGTGTTGGAAATACGATACTGAACAGAAATTTTATGACCTCTGCTGTACGTGGCTAACCTCAGAAATCTAGATGAAGCAAAATGAAAAGCTGCTATTACATAGGAACAGTCGGTTTCCTTTCGAAAGAGAGAGTTTCTTCACCAACCGCTTGGCTATCTTCCACTAAAACCGGACTCTACCTCATGGGATTAATTTTTTTTATAGTAAATATCATGACACAATAAAGAACGCAGTAATTTGTGCATATCACCAGGTGCTAGAACCTAGAAGGGTAGAGTGTATTGTATATAGATATACCCTTCGGTATGGAGAGTGAAATTAAGATACTGCGATAAGGGAAAAATGATGTGAAAGCGAATATATCTGATTTTGAATTTTACTGAAGCCATCCCGTTGTGCAATAACAATTGAATAATATACTATATACCGTCAGTACACAACGACATCAATATACTAACATAATGTACGCAATAGGTTACACTGTGGCTACATGTTTCGACCGTAAACCGTCATCATCAGGCCAATAAAGAACATTTTGTTTAAGGTAGAGAAAGGTAGTATTTAATGGGATCCCATTTCGTTTAAATGAAATGGGATCCCATTAAGTACTACCTTTCTGTACCTTAAACATAATGTTCTTTATTGGCCTGATGATGACCGTTTACGGTCGAAACATGTGGCCACAGTGTAGCCTATTGTATACATTATATTACTATATTGATGTCGTTGTGTACTGACGGTATATAGTATTTTATATTATATATCTGAGCTCGCCACAGCAATGTAACATAACACCGAGGGAAGGTCCTCGGCGGCAAACATATGTACTGGATCAAGACCATTTAACAGCGACAGACTGCTACGTTAAAAGTGCTGAAAATATATTGGACTACTACTAGATTGTCAACTCATTTGTGGTTTATTATTTTATTATTAATGATATATTTCAGTAATTACTTTATACACAAGATTGGAAACATAAGACTAAGGAGGGCAGATTTTGATTAAAAAACTGACCCCAAGGAAAAGTTACCACTTTATGAGGTCAAAAAGTAAAGAGGGAATTAAAAAAGGTTTAAAATCTTATACTAATACAGAAGCTAATGATGAGCTGAACCTGTAGACGGGAGAGGAAATAAAAATCATACAGATTGTGGGTGCGGAAACCTCCTACAGAGTGACCAACAATGTCATCAAAAAAGATTCATTCAGTTAACATTCAGGTGGATCTAGAAACTTGGCTGACGGTAGGACGCAACGCGAAGTTAAATGGCTTAGAAATATGTTTGAAATGTCGGAATGTTTGGTTAAACATAATGAATTTGAATGCTACTTCAAAATGTTAGTTAGCTTGATACTTTACCACAAGTATGTACGACGCTGATCCACGTTCCACAATAATTTTTGCAATAGTTACGTGTCCATTAAGCAGATCATATGAAAAGTATGATACATACTAGTATATTGTGCTATGACTCCATGCAAATGGGTACTAATCATATTTCAGTAGAACATACTGCTTCCCTGTTCATCCCAAAGAAATTAAATACGTCGTATTGTCAAAATAAAGTGTCTGTGAGTGGTGAAGTAACCAGAAATACGCTGTTCAATTGTCAAAGAAACGTCAGGTGATTAGAGAAAATTGTCTGCAAATTTAGCGTCATTCAACAAGACGCCAAAGAAGAGTCAGAACTGAACTTCGAGGTGTGCAGATTGCCAGCAGGGTTGCTGGAGTGCTTCTAACGTCTCTCTACTTAATATCTCCCCAGTTCGAACTTCAAGAACCGCATTACGGCATTAGTAGAATGTTCCTTACAATCAGGAGTCCAAAGGGACTTTAAGACCTTCAGAGACCTGCTACAAAGCGAAGCCTATTGTAATGTATCAGTTAACGATTTGGTGGAAGAGTTAGATAAATTCGACAGAAACTTTCCCGAGGTTTCTGGACCGTATAACTTTTTCAACTAACCGATGAAAATTAAGTATATTTTATTTCCAGTGCCCTGAGAGCGCATTACCTGTTTCGCTCAGTACAGTTTTTTCCTAATGGTAACACACAGTTAGAAGCCTGCCTGTGTAGCCTTATGGTAAAATAGCCAAATACACTTTGTGAAATTGCATTGATCCGTATCGTGCCCGCCCAACACTGTGATCTCAGACAAATAAAACTAGGCCCATGGATTTCAATTCCCCAGAGAGCAGTAGTAGGTTGTTTTATTTTAGTGTAAAGGATGTACACGCACACTCGACGTAGAAATTGCAGAGCGCGCATCTCTGAAATCTCGAGGATTATTTTGAGTAACTCTTAGCCTGAAGTTCGCTCGCAATGCTGACCCTGGATCCAAAATTATGAGGGTCAGCTTATCAAGTATGATGAGACAGAAGTGTAGTAGAAACTTTGCAGAGAATAACGTCCTTACAACTTATCAGAAAGCCCTAAGAGGAAAGCAAATTTTAAACATATGCATAAATATGGAAATTAATGAGCAGGTATTGCCACCTTGTTGTTACTTCAGCATCGTCCCATGAAAGCACATGGAGTATGGAGGCACATAGACCCAGTTTTTTTTAGAAGGTAATGAAGTTTCAGATGTCATAAAGAATAGGAATTTCTTAGGTAGCCGAAGCTCAAACAGTTTCGCAAGAAAAGCTCTAATCCACAAATATTATATCTTTTCTTTTTGTTTTATGAACTAACAAGTGTTGTGAGTTATCTTTTTTCAGGGATCGAAATGATAGCATAATGCTGGAATAAAAATGCCTTTATAAGTTCTCCCAAATATTTTGCACACCACACAATGAACACTACTGAAAATATTTCCAGCAACGTTCCTTGCTGCACGCTTTTACTGCGCTACTCCCTGGAACAAACAAGTCTCTTCAGTTGTCAGCAAACACTGGTCCAGCTCACTAATTACAGATACATATTTCATTTAGCCGAACACCGCTCTCACAATTTTTAATTTTTACATCATCCTGATATTATCAAAGTATATTATTCATCAATCGGCCTCGGTGGTCTAGGCTTTTAGTACCCAACTTGCAGGTTCAAACCCGGCCGAAACCGTCGGATTATTAGGGCGGAAAAATCCTCAGCACGCCTTCCTTCGGAAGGGAAGTAAAGCCGTCGGTCCCATGTCGTAGATTTGCGGCATGTAAAAGATCTCTGAATTTAGGTGGAAGTCGGAATTCAGGCAAAATTACTACCGGACATCTTTCTCGCCCACAGTTCCACCTTTCGCTGCTAGGATCTCTCGCGTCGTTGCGGACGGAGACATCTGGCGGCTAAAGTAGGAACGTCTAAAGGCGGGAGAAAGCAATGGCAAACTACCCTTAAGAACTTGCCCAGGATGCAGTGTGCCAGAGCCATATCGGTCACATGAATGGGCTCTGGTTCCTGCCAAGCCCGGCCTTCAAGGCTGAATACTAATGAATGAATTATTCATCAACGAATGCACAAGTGATTGTCTTAAAAAACTGTATTAAAATTTACATTAAAATCGCTATTTTAATGTAAATTTTAATATTTACATTAAAATAGCTTTTTCAATGTAAATTTTAATATTGTTTTTTAGGACAATCACTTGTGCATTCGTTGGTGAATAATAAACTTTGATAACCTCCCTCACAATTTACAACTTTCAGCAAATACCTATAGAAAACCTTATTTAAATTTGTGCCAGAATATAAGGCGATCCATACATTTTGTACCAAAAATTAGGAAAATTTGTAGTCCAAATTTCCCGCCAATACAGTGGTCATCATCATAAACATCAAGGATTGGACCCTTTGATCCGTACACAGGCTGAGGCACTGCCTCAGCCTGCATACGGATTCCACACCAGCCCAGCCAAACCACAACGTAACACCAACATACATCGAACCCGAGCAATACAATCCATGAAATAACTCAACAAATGAGTCGCAAGCTCCTGAGGATGGATGTATTATCTTCCGAAACATGTTGAGCATTAAATAATGAAATAATAAAGCAAGTGACATCAAGCTGGTCTCTCTTTATTCAGATATACTGACTAGTTTCTTAAGCTTACTTTACGATACATCTTTCAGGTAATACCTATTATCCATGGAGAACATCAAGTAAAACCACAAAAAGACCGAAATCATAATTACTTAATCAAAGAAACAGAGTCTTTGAGAAGCTAACAGATCCTCAGTTCGGGAGTAAATTCCCCATTTCATGCAATTTGGGCGTTCATTAACGTGTTTACAAAATCCCACCACAGCTCTCTATTCTCAGCCATACCATTCCAATCCACATTTTTTCAGCCTATTTTTTAAAGATTAAATTTAGTGTTATTTCCCACCCAAGACTAAGTCTTGTTGGTCCTTTCTCGGGTTCCCCAACAAGCCCTGTATGATTTTATCTTCTGTCTCATGCGCGCTACATGCTCCGCCTGTCTCAACCTTCTCGAATTGACCAACCTAATAACAGTTCGTTTGGGGTAAAAGCCATCATTAAAAAAATATTTTTTTTTTCTGGAAAACACCAGAAGGTTCAAAGTTGTTATTGCCAAAACCCGACAACAAACGCGACACCTAGTGAGGTCCACCCACATCCAAACTTCCCAGCTAATGCCCTACCTTCATTTCAACTTTAATCATGCATTTTGTTTCTACGTATTTTAAGTTGTTTGTGAACATTTTGTGTGTATTATTGTCCACTACCAGATCTACATGTCTAGCCCTCCCCACACTCCTAACAATAGCTGGTGGGCTTGTATAAATCACAGCGTTTCTCCCTGTGTAATATCCAAAGCAGCTCCAGTTATTTAAGTCACTTTATTTTAAAATATTTTCATGCACTTATTCCTTTAAGCCTTTGGAATTCAAATGTCTTCCATTTACAAATATTTTATTTAACCCCTAGAAATGATACCCGTTTTTCGCACCCCATCTCTTCACACACCGAGCACTAAAATAATGATAATGTTCATATAATCGTACTCCCCCTGAGCGACTTTCCATTACTTATCGCCGAAGCCTCTCATGGTGATACACTGATTCAATAAACATATACCACGCAAGAAACAGCGGTGGAAATAAGATAGCATTTGCACTTAAAATGTCTTCTGATATTCTAGTGGTCAGAGTAGCTATAGAAAGAAATGCACTGAAAAAGGAATGGATCCGGACAGGGAGTTATGTACAGCACAGAAAATAATTTAAATCTCTAAGAGTGTCTGCACATTTATTATTTTAATTCACGCATAAATGCAATACATGAGAAACTCCCTCAAGCAATGTTTCCATTTCAATATAATGTTTTGTTCCTTACCACTATGACTGTGGGCCGGGTAGCTCAGTCGGTATAGCAACTGACTAAGGACTGGACGGTCTGGGATCGAATCCCGGTAGGGACGAGATTTTCCCTCCCTCCAGACCGGCCCTGGAGCCCACCCAGCCTCCTGTAAAATGGGTACCGGGTTTTTTCCGGGGGTAAAGTGCGACCGGGGCGTGCTGCTGACCACTCACCCCCTTCTAGTGCAGCGGTCATGGAAGAGAAGATCTATACCTCTACCCACCCTCTGGGCCACACCGGGCCTGTAACGGGATCACTTTACCATTTTACCACTGTGACTAATAAAAGCTGCTTAGATTTAATACATTTCGAATTGCGGGAAGTGTGGGTGGACAGTCACATTTTCTTCCTATTCGTTACTTTCCAATATAAGTCACGTCTATCATTGTTGGAATCACTTCAGAAAGAACCGTTCTGTTCATTCTGTTGCCTTGCCCATTTTACACTTTACCATGATACGTACGTACATTCGTGCTCTCCGTATTGAGAGGCCGTACAAAAACCAAGCAATTTCCGCAGCGCTGCTATGTCACCGAAAGACGATACGAATTTATAAATAACTTTCAGAAATGCGTTCTCATGCCACTTGGTTACATCTCTTCCTAAGCACTAAGACGTGGAGTACACGGAACATGGAGATATGCTAACCCGTCACGATACAGAAAGACCGCAATTCGCTCTCGGCATACGCGCGATTGGATACTGGAAAACCCCAGATCGGCTCTGCACTTGGAAGGAATGTGAAAAATCACAGCTTTTACCGTGAACTGAACTTCTGGGATATTTACTTTTGAACGGCGCATCCTGCATTGTACATACTATTTCCATATATTATTTGGCAAAGCACACTTACCGGTCTTCAGGACAGGTCCAATAAGCAAGTCAGCAAATCTGCAACAAAAATTAAGCCATCAAATTTGGCTATGTTAGGAAGAATTAGTTCGTAATTTCGTCGTGTGTTAATATTTATATATGTCTACGTGATCATATCTTATAACTGACCAAACATCTTGTTAATGTTTCCCACTACGAAGGTTCACGTTCGTAATGAGTCCTTTAGAACAAATTAAATGCATGCAAGAACACCCTATTGAGGAGCCGAGAGTAGCTCATTTGGTATTTCTCATTCTTTCAAGTCAAGAAACTTTACCACGTAAGACAATTTGTCTGCAAGATTTGAGGGTTGTAAATACAGAAACATAGTTCACTCGATTATATTTGTCTAGATGTTGGCAGTAGTCAATGGCATACTTAATGAAGACATGCATTTAGTAGCGCGAACAGCGAATTCCTGGAACCAGCTCAAACATGTAAATTCCACAACGTGGGGTCTTGAACTTTGACACCCACCATTTATTTGCACTGTCCAGTACTATTCTTACTGTTCTCTGGCTGAGATAAGTGAAATTAACTATCTTTACAACAAATAATATGTTCATACTTTACCAGATGAAGCAAGCAGAGCTTCCAAAACCTTACCTCTCAATACAAAGGAACCGAGAGTAAAGGCAAAATATATTTGTATTTAAGAATTTAGTAACACAGAGGCCTTCAAACTTTATTTTGGGATAAACAATATATGCACAGAATCACAAAATTTGAAACCACTATCTTACGATACCGACCCCTGACCTCTTTTTTTGGTCAAATCTACTATCATGGGTCCACCGCCAATCCATTAAGTTCTTACGTCATCACCACTTTTTTAACGTAACGATCCATCAAGAAGATATGAACTAAACATTAGAAAGTATCGCCGTTCCGGTAATCGATATATCGGATTTCGATGCAGGTAGAAACTACCGTGATTCCATTAAAAGTCAGCGATACTTTGCTATTACAGCAGATGTGTGTCAGGCGAAAAGCAGTCTCCAACACAACTGAAACTAACGTTTAATTACAGAAACATTTTAAGGGAATTAAATTACAAATGTATAGCCAAAGTTTCATTTATTTTTCTGACAAAAGAAGTAACATGAAGTTGTGTATTCTGCTATAATCACACAAATCCTACCTCTTTCCACCCTCCCTTCTTCACACCTTCCGTCTGTTCAGCCACTCGTCCAATTCTCTCTCCTTTCTGTTTTATTTCTTTTCTTATATCTCTTTTCCCTTTCTATTTATTCGTTTATCCCTTCACCCATCCTTTCTCATTTCTCTCTTTACGTTTTTCTATTTTCCCGTTTTTCTCTTCTTTTCACACTTTTATTTTGTTCCTATAATCCTTCTGCCTTCCTTTATAATAATTAATACAAAATATACAGCTTCCTGTGTTTCTTTAAGCGCTGAACGTAGTTACGAATAATAAACAAACCTCATCTAGCCAACGCGTTATTCATAATTGCTGACATAGAGTTTGTCAAATTTTCTGTGCAGTAATTAGTTTCGTCGCGCCTGGTATAGACTAGAATAGTAAGTTCGCCTTTTATTAAAATTACATGCAAAGTAAGGGTAAGGTAAAGTGCACCCTTGTACAGACACTAAGGCTTTGTACAGACCGTACGGCCCATAGGCGGAGTAGAGGCATAAATACACTCTTTCTTGACCACGGTACTAGAAGGGGGTAAGGGGTCAGCGTCACTCCCCGGCCGCTATTAACCCCCGGGAGAGACCCGGTACCCATTATACAGGAGGTTAGGTGGGCCCCTGGACCGGTCTGGACAGGTGCGGAAAATCTCGCCCCCACCGGGATTCGATCTCCGGACCGTCCAGCCCGTAGCCAGTCGCTATACCGACTACGCAATCCGGCCCACAAAATTATATATAGACTAGCATAATTCTATAAACCAACCGCCAGATAATAAACGCAATCCGAACATTTATTTCAAAACTAAGGGTAATTTTGTACATTACGTTTAATTAATATATATATACCAACAAATGCATCAAATAATACAATTGATGACAAAAATTGCAAATATTTGTTAGCTGATGTATGAATTATAAGAATATGGGTGGTATCAATAACCTAAAATATGAATATTACGTTATTTTGATCCTTCTTCGAAATTAGGTTTAATCTTTAGGGTAGCCCCTTATTTTTCACAAGAAATGGATACTGTGTTGTACAGCCCACAGCAAAAGAATTCTAGTCAATCAGTAAAATTACATAAACATTTAATCCTTGTTAATGTCGAGCTACAGCACACAGAGTTCTGAATGGACGAATCTCGACTGTTATGTTTCAACCGTCAAACGTGTCTTCGAATTTAGCTCGTACCGCACAGGGAATGAAACCAGTGATCGCGATATATCATGATTGAACGTGGACTTTCACCTATGTGTTCTGATATTTTTGTTTGATTCAACCCAACGTGTAGGCGAACTGAATAAGAAATGCCTGATACGAAAATTTACGAAAATTCGACCTGTGGCAATCAAGATGATACGTGCAAAATGCCAGGTGGACGAACAGACCGACATGACGAGGATTTACGTTTTGTGAACGCATCTAACCAGAGAAAACCTGATGATATCTGGTCGAAGATACGAGGATAATATTAACACGGACTTAAAAAATTTGATATTATGGAATGGATTTATCTTGATTAGGGTTTAGCCTATTGGAAGACTTTTAGAAAGACTGAGACTTTGACTTAAAAAAAGCGGGGAATTTCTCCACCAATTAAACGATTTTGGCTTCTCAATAACTCTCCTCCATGAACGTAGCTAGTCAGCCTTTTCAGGTACGGCTTCGAGGAACTATAATGAATCTACACTGGCTCACCTAGATTTTTCTACGTGCGAAGTTACTCGGAGTAGTAGCCTAACGTTCAGAAAATGTTTTCATAAGGGATGAGCTGCATAGTGACACAAAATGTGTCATTCTAGCTGATTGGAAGAACGACAGCTTATCTGTGGGCCAAAGTCCATTGCAACAAGGCTATTCTGCTAAAATATACAAGCTGGCCTCAAAAGCAGAGAATGGATACACTGCGCATGAGCTACAATTTCCCGTTTGACACTCTTATAAACACTGAATGGTAAAACGTGTTAGCACCATTTCGGAAGATTACATTAACGTTACGAGTGCCCTCGTCATGTTTGCACCGTGCATCAATAATAATTTAATTTATAATAAATTAATTTACTATCCAACTAATGCACAATATATAATATGTAGATAGAATTAAAGTTATAAAATATTTAAAAGTTCTCCAACATGTTTCGGATCACACAGGGTCCATTATCAGAGAACCTTGTACAGTGCTTGGCTAAAAATTACAAGAATGATTCTATCGTGTCCGCTGACATGGACAAGGTCGGTGCTATGGCAGCATAATCTGACGCGTTGTGCGTGTGTTTAGTTCACTGTATATGAAGGAACTCTTATTGAGTATTTGATTGGGGGTATCCAAATTTTGATTCAATTATTTCAGTGAATTTCTGTTTATGCTGTCGTACACTGTTACATTGGTCTGCACATTGTAAGTGTATCCGATACAGTTGTGTATTTAAGTTTTGCCTTCATATACAGTGAACTATACACACGCACAAAGGGTCAGAATATGTTGCCATAACACCGACCTTGTCCATGTCAACGGACACGATGGAACCATTTTTGTAATTTTTAGCCAAGCACTGTACGTACAGGGCTCCCTGATGATGGATCCTCTGTGATACGGAACATGTTGCAGCACTTTTAAATAATTTATAATTTTAATTTTATCTACATATTATATATTGTGCATTAGTTGGATAATAATTTGTTTAATTACAAATGCAAGTTTATGCAGATCCTGAGAGCTATTACATTTTGATACGATCATGGTTACATTCTGTCTGGAAGCTAGAGTTTCGAAGTAGGGAATATTAACCCTTTATAGTCCAATGAATACTATATGCACCAACAGGTTTCCTACTCAAAATCTCTCAATTCTGCCCACAGAGTGTAGCCTATTGATGTCTTTCGTATAATTTCACATTAGAAAGCGAATATATTTTGATGCACAGAATCAAAGGGCTGGTTTATGTAACGAACACGGGATGTGTTTATTCCGCAACACGGACCGAATCGTTAAAAATAATCCAAATTAAATCCCATGTTCAAAGTGTATTTTCCACCTCTTGTATTGCTGTGGCTTCATGACGAGATAATCTTGTCCATTAAGTGACCCAGGGAACCCCCCTCCCCCCCCACACACACACACACATAAACAAATAATTCTGTGCCTCATGTCGGAAGTCCCAATTCATGAAAAGTATTTAAATCTTGATTAAAAGACTCTAAAACGATCTTAATGAACTGAACCACATACTTTTGTGATTAGTTTTAAAATATTAAAGATATAATGCTAAAAATTTAGGGGCAGATAAGTGGCGCTGGCACAGGCTTTTCTGTGAGTGTTCCGGTTTCTCCCCGTCAGTGACATCCCACTATGCTACTTGCTCTTACATTCACTTATCACTTACGCTATACAAATTAGCAATTGGCAGCATTGTCAAATAACACTTAATCGCAAAATAGTGCCTATCGACTCACATGTAATTTTCATCTCAAATAACTTGCTTTAACGTAGTGGTTGAGATTTTCGTGGCAGTGAATAAAGACGTCGTGGTCATGTGTGTTTTAATGACGGACCAGTCTATTAGTCCGATCCCCACGATGACAGAAACATCACTTTTCTGTAAGGCGTCGGTGCTAAACTGAAGATTATGCTGCCTCACAATGTAGCAGACCACAATCAGTTTTCTTTATTTGAGAACTAAATTCAAACGGCGCTCATCACATATGCCTTCGTCCATATCGATCCAGTATCTAATGAACGATCAAGGAAGTTATTTTTGTGGGGTTAAAGCAGTCGAAGCGTGAAGCTGATAGCTCACCTCCTTCTAGCACTAAATTTGTGTACATAGAACTTCTCTCCACAGCAGCATACTTTCAAGACTTCATATTAAAAAGGGGAGCGAATTTTCTTCCACTTTATTATTAAATTTGGGTTTAAGAAATTAAATATGATTTCACTTACTTCACGGTACAGTGTCCTTCAGAAAATACAACTACAATTTAGATTTTCCACATACTTTATGGACCCCATTAAAAGGTAAAGTGATCCCGTTACAAGCCGGGTGTGGCCCAGAGGGTGGGTAGAGGTATAGCTCTACTCTTCCATGACCGCGGCACTAGAAGGGGGTGAGTAGTCAGCAGCACGCCCCGGTCGCACTTTACCCCCGGGAAAGATCCGGTACTCATTTTACAGGAGGCTGGGTGGGCCCCAGGGCCGGTCTGGAGGGACGGAAAATCTCGTCCCTACCGGGATTCGATCCTGGACCGTCCAGCCCGTAGTCAGTCGCTATACCGACTGAGCTACCCGACACACTTATGGACCCCATTAGGCAAATATTATTCAGTATTGTAATGATAGAAAAATTGCAGAAATATATTAAGTTGCGAATTACACTCGATAAAATTATCTATATCTATGTGATCTTTTCTATGTGGAAGTGGATGACGGATTCTTTAAAACTCTGGATGACTTAAGGCGAATATTAAATAGGAGCATAAAACAGACCAAGAATTTCAAAATGAGTGCTCGTAGAGTCGAGAAGTATGAAAAAAAAAAAAAAAAAAAAAAAAAAAAAAAAATATATAAATAAAAAAAAAAATGATAAATATAATAAAAAAACATAGAATTAAAAAAAATATTATTAGTAACTTAAAATTCACGAAAATTCCTTTTGTTGTCTTTACTCT
>Ga0123357_10009104_pt1 | contig 12497 bp, 15 predicted proteins | sample TergutEmb28metaG_FD_89873 | JGI IMG/M metagenome (GOLD analysis project Ga0123357, IMG submission 89873) | Embiratermes neotenicus P4 segment gut microbial communities from Petit-Saut dam, French Guiana - Emb289 P4 | ecosystem: Host-associated > Arthropoda: Insects > Digestive system > Gut ... | reverse complement strand
GTGATGATACCAGAGGCTGTATAAGTTTATTTCATGCCTCTACATGTTTCGAGCACCATGTGCTCATTATCAGGAGGTCAAAATTGCATTACACAGCCTCTGGTATCATCACACCTACAGGTGGCCGTCTCCTCCCTCAACCTGTACACGAGACGGCCACCTATAGGTGTGATGATACCAGTCGCTGTATAATACAATTTCGACCTCCTGATAATGAGCACATGGTGCTCGAAACATGTAGAGGCATGAAATAAACTTATTGTAAAACAAAAATTTTGTGCATGAAGTTGGTTAATTACCAAGATAATATACTAAGAAGCACAGTAAGCAAAACATAAAAAAATAAAAAAATAAAATAAAAAAAAGAGTCAGAGTGGATAGGCACATGCATACCCACAGAAGGTGACAATACAATGCGGAATACTCTTAGTAATTAACCAACTTAATGCACAAAACCTTGTTTTATAATAAGTTTACTATATGCCTCTACATGTTTCGAGCACTATGTGCTCATCATCAGGATGTCAAAACTGTATTATACAGCATCTGGTATCATCACACCTGTAGGTGGCCATCCGCTGCACAGGTTGAGAGAGGACTCATTAAGTTGGTTAATTACTAAGATTATAGTGAGATGCACGGTCAGCAAAACAAAAAAAAATGCAGAATGCGTATGATGGAAACTTTCAAGGTCATGGTGTGGGTAAGGACAAGGTTCACTCCATGAAATTTCACCACAAAGACAGAGTATTTTTGATCCCCAGAACTAAGTGACTGGCAGACAAATTTTAACCTGGCGACAACATTGATAATATTGAAACAATGGAACACTCTGACACCTTAACAAGTGTACGAACATCATAACAGTGCAAAATATGGCAAAAGAAGGTTAAAGAGTAATACAACACTTACCTTTTCAAAAGAATTGCACGGGTGATTTGCCTCGCTCTGTTCTAGTGACTTCTTACACAGCCATGTCTCATTACAATACCTGGTGTACTCAGGAATCTTTGCAACAGACGCCGCTGACATTTTCTTATATTTTCTGGAGTGTGAAAAGTCCAATTCACACACATTTTCACAGGACTCTCCTGCATGTGCCATAACATTTTCCACACCCTGACAAATGTTTTTCTGACAGGAACTTGCTGTGCTGCTTATATTATCATCTGTGACACACATGGTACTTGACTGTGTCACTGAACTTCTGTATGTCTTTCCTGAACTTGACCTTCCTTTGGACATTCCAGTGATGTCAGGCAATTCTGATTTAAACGATTCTACAGTAGTTTTTGCTCTTGAGTTTTTATTAAGAGACTTCACTTGTTTATCCAGTCTTACAGGGCTGCTACAAGTTTTCACAATAGAATTCAAAGTTAAATTCTGCCTCGTGTAATCCCTGAATTGGGCCACTGATGACCCTACCTCTTTGTATGTAGGGATTTCTTCATTATTTGTGTCTTTTACATAAAAGGGCAGTAATCTAGCACCATCCCTCATACCTGATGTTCTTTTACATGGACACATAAACTTACTCATATCCTTTGACACCCTCTTCTCTTCTGAACCAGGAACATGATAGTCTTCCTTTTGACTAGCTTGTTTCACTGAAGAATCACCAGCCTTAAATCTCAAATGATCAATTTTGTTTTCAGCTTCTGCATATTTAATTAACAATTTATCATAATTATGGTGCAATTCTGCAACAACTATTTCTCTATCTCGCAGTTCATTGTGAAGGCCCGCTATTACACCTGTCAATGTTTTCTCTGATGCTGCAGATTTATTTTCATCACCGTCATAATTCAAGTCATCTGCTTTGATATTCTTACTAGAAATGCCACCCAACTTGAGGGATTTCCTTCTTTCATCTGCTTCCTTAATTTGTCTGATGTATTCCTTAACTTTACTTTGGATATGTTCATAGCTCTTCCCACCACTGCTCAAGCTACAGCAACTCACAGTTCTAGGCAAGCCTGAATCTTTTGATTTCAGACCTGAAGAAAGAGTTGTGACAGACTGGCTTTGAATTGTGTCTGAAGAAAAATCACGAGATTTGCATTTCAGTGGAAAGTCTGTAAGCCTTGAAACATCATGAAGTGACAGAGATAGTTTACAATTAGCAAAGGATGTAATTTTATCTTGAGTAATGTTAGAGTGTGCGATGCCATGAATGTTTTGGGCACCTGTATTTTGTTCCGATGCCATATGTTCCAATGAGGGCAAAATACATTTTTCATTTTTGTTATTTAATGCTTCAGAATCCCTCATAACATTCTGACTAGAAATACCACATGTTTTGGAAGTCTGTACATCACTGCATTGTACCAGCATTTCAGTGCTTGAAAGTACTGGATTGTTATTTGAATGAGAATTTAAAATGACCAGAGGAGAATTTGATGGAGTATTCTTCATTGTGTGCACATGGCTATTATCACAGTTGGTTTTAGGGGTACTATGAAAACTCAGATTCTTTGTATCAAAATTGAAACTGCTAGACTCTGGGTCAGACAGAGTTAAACTTACAAGATCTGCTGTAATATCATCTAGACACTCATCGCCTACACAGTCAACAGACGTCATGTTGAATCACATCTTGTGATTTATTAGGTGACAAAAACATGGAACATACTTTGATCTATTCTGTCTGCATGTATCATGTTCCTCAGGAACACCTGCAACACAAGAACTTATAAACTTAATGAGAATAAATGTAATTATCCAATGTTAAAGGCAAATGCACACTACAGATGAGTAAATGCACTAACAAACACTGTTCATGATCAATTTTAACATTAATGTACATAAATAATGTTGATTAGTTACCATGTCATGAATAGCTCAAATGTATTTAATACTTATAACTGATATAACTGAACCTATCATTAAAAAAAAATCCAGTTCCCAGAAAAACTGTCACAATCACTCGGTCTACCGAGAAAAAAGACTGCACATAATTTAATGAGTTTATTTGCCATTTTAAATAAATATGTTCATCACAAACAAGAATAAAAAGCAAAAATCTTGAAACACTCATGTTCACGTATGCTCTTTTAGATCTGTTTTACATTTAACTGCTCATTACTGTCACAAATGTTCATGAAATGTTTCAGTCACAAAATGTGCACCCTATTTGCCTAAGAATTCCATTTTTTCTTCATAATATCACATTTGCTTCCAGGTTTTCTATTTCAAAACCTTCAAATTACAATTGCTAAAAAAAATATAATTAATCCTTTGTAAACAAAATTAATTTCAGGGATCATCTGCAGAACACCTGGATTTAAATTGCAGGATTTAATTTTGTCATGCAAACTCTGGATTATCCTTGCAGACATACAAGCATGAATTATGCTGAAAAATATCAGACAGAACCACAAGTAGAAAATCTCTCTTGATGAGGATGAGGCAAAAGTATGCAAAAAGGGGGCAGACTGTCACATTACAAAAAATACAGCAAAGCCAAAATGTCATGACAACATCTAGCTAGTACTGGAAAGGCCAGCAAAGAAGATAACAGATTTGCCAAAAATTTTGTCGAAGTTTGAAAAAAAAGAGGTATGTGTAAGATGGCCTTCCTACACCTTCCACACTGAAGAGATATATACAATTCAGTAAGAATGTGTGTTCTAGAACTTCAGCCTAATCTCATCAAGTTTTATTGACGGGCGGGTGCTTTGGTCCTAATATGCTCCTTTCACTTTTGCTTTCATTTTGCTTGGTTAGATCAGCTTAAATTTGGCTACACTAAATTTCATTATGCGCACACACGCAATGTCATAATCTTAAAACCATTGTTACATTATGCATATGCCTAGCAACCTGCATGACACGCTGTACTGCTTCGCAACATAACCAAATACTTCGTATTAGTAACATAATTAAACTTGAAGGAATTGGCATCAATACGCCGAATATCAACAAAATTAACAGTTTTGGTATTCAGACCAATTTCGAAATACAAGGTGGTTCAAATATGACCGGGACTAATTTGTGTGTAGACAAGTCCCAGTCATATTTGAACCACCTTGTACCATTTTGACGATGAAAGCCGTCTTCGACATAGATCAAAATATTTTACGCACCTTCTCAAATTGTGGTTATGTACTTCTTCTTACATTGATAATCTGTGCAAATTAGCATTACTTAAGTCAATAAATTGTTTTCACTGTGGTACAAAGTACGTGAGATAAACGAATGTCTAGGAAACTCGGGTTCCTTTGCCCCGTTTGGAATCCGTTTGATATGAATGCCATTTTACTCCTAAAGAGGTAAAGATGCCTTTTGGCCTAAAGTGCACAAGTTGTAAATCAGTTTCCAGCTTTGACCGTTTCACTCCCCTATACATATCCCACACACACATCGCAAGCCATGTACCACATGGCCTCACTGTCAGATGCTGTTTTTGTGCGATAAAAATTTCAAGCAACAAGACTGTGATTGGCTGACTGTACTGCCATGCACAGATTCTATCATGGATCCAGCGTACACTACTGCCGTCTACACGGAATTCGGTACACTAGGCAAAGTCGGTGGCCATCAATAGATGTTGCCACTAGACGGTCACGTGGTATTCCTGAAGTTCACCGGTACTTCCTTCCGTGCGACGGTCAAAGTGCAGGGGGGGGAGACTTTTCTATGACAATCATTACTTTGTGTTTATCATATGCAGTTTGTATAGTGTATTTGTTCAGAGGTGAAAGATGCAGAGAATTCGCTATCATACCTTGCCGTTTCTTTTATAACTGTGAGTGTGAGTGAGTGAGTGTGTGTGTGTATGTATATGTGTGTGTGTGTGTGTGTGTGTGTGAGAGAGAGAGAGAGCGAGAGAGAAGGGAATGTTGTTTGTTCTCAGCAGGGGTCATTTCGAGACAAGACTCTTCACTGCAGATACAATTAGTTACTTTCAAGAGTTATTACTGAAGGAAACTTGGGAAGTGATTCATCAGGAGCATATTAACAAAATTTTCAGTAAAATTTTGAGAATATATCTCAATATTTCCTCCTTGAAGTATCTCCACCTTGACAAAGGTATCTTTTGCCGGGTAAGGAGGCTTGCTTGGTGCAATGATCCAGAGAGCTATGCCAGTGGTAGCGTAGCTGCTGGTAGGGCCACCCTTGCCGGACAGGTCAAAGGAGAGCACCCAGACAAAGAGAGAAACACTGGTCCTCCAGGTTGGGGGTTGGGTCGATGGGCCAGCACCCCATCACCCAAGAAAAAAAACACACATGCTAAAAAAAATAGACAAAGGCTTGGAAAAACGGACAGTCTATATAATAAATGACATTGAGCTCGAAAAAGGTTAATGAATTACAGTACATGGAATGTTCAAGGTATTCGAGGAAAAATGGAAGAAATAATGTTAGAATTAGGAAAATTAACAATAGATGTAATAGGACTAACAGAAACAAAATGAAAGGGCACAGGTTCGAAAATACTAGGGGGCTATGCTCATCTCTATAGTGGAGTATCTAAGGACAGAATAGCAGGAAGAGCAGTTTCCATTTTAATAAAGAAAAATTTTAAAAAAGGAATAACGAATTGGGAAGCAGTGAATAAAAACATAATAATGGTTAACATAAATCACCTGGGAATTAAAATTACAGTACTCTGTGTATATGCACCATCAAATGACAAGGTAGATTTAGAAAAAGATCAGTTCTATGAAAAACTGAACGAGACATTGATAAACATTGGCACAACAAGAGAAATAATACTTTTGGGAGATTTTAATGGCTATACGGGCACAAAAGTGAATAATCAAGTAGTAGGACCATATGGGGAAACAAGAATAAATGACAATGGAAAACGCTTCATTGATTTATGCGAAAGTTACAATTTGAGAATTACGAATGGGTATTTCAAACATAAAATGATACATTAATTTACGTGGGAACAACATACACGAAAATTGAAATCAATTATAGACTGCATTATTGTTAAACAAAAATCAAATTTCAGATACATGATGTGAGAGTACAAAGGGGCATAAACTGTGAGTCAGATCACTATGTGGTAAGAGCTAAGATGTACCTACCAATACGAGGAAGAACAAGTAATACAGATAAGCATGATGAAAACTACGAAAAGTTCGCGTATCTAAAGTACAATTTGGACAGCTTTCAACATGAGAGTACACAATATTTATATAAAAGACGACTAGACGAAAAACTGACAGCAAAAGAGGAATTTGGTCTTTCCGAAAATTATGGAAACATAATACAAAGTCTTCATGAAACGGCAAAAGAGGTACTAAGGGAAAAGCACAAAAGACAAAGCCGTAAAATGTGGTGGACAGAAGAAATTGAAGTTCTTGTAGCAAAAAAGAAAAAACTATATCAGAAATGGTTAAGCACAAAATGATATGAAGATAGACATGCAGACCTTGAAATTAAGAGACAGACGAGAAGAATAATTCAAGCTGAAAAGAATGAAATGTGGGACAGAAAATGCTAAGAAATTAATACGTACATAGGAGGTAGGAAGTGTATTGAAGCATGGAAATTTATTAAAAGGATTTGAACATCAGGAAAATAAAGTGTGCACTTACAAATGATACCAACCGATAGATGGGTGCAATATCACCAGGACCTACTTACAGAAAATCGACTAGAGTACGAAGGAAACAAAAATATTTCACCTACACAGATGGATGGAGAAACAGTAGAAGTAAGCGAAGAAAGGGTACGGAAGGAGTGAGAGAACCAAAAAATGGGAAATCATGTGGACCAGAAGGAGTACACGTGGAAATGCTAAAACATGGGACAGATAAACTGATAAAAATGCTGACATGGGTAATAAATAGATGCCTAAATGGAGAAGAAACTCCGCAACAATGGAAAATTGCTTACATTTCATCAATAAAAAAAAAGGAAGCAAAAAAGATTGTTCTAACTATAGGAGCATTTCCGTGACAATTGTGATGAGTAGATTATATGGTAAAATACTTAGAGAGTAATGCAACAAACCAAGAAACCCATTTATTATTTGTGGATTTGACAAAAGTGTATGACAGTATACCAATATCAAAACTTTGGGAAGTTTTGGGAGAATCAAATATTAATAATACTTTAATTAAAGCACTGCAAAATCTTTATGGCAATACAGCACAAGTGAAAATTCGAAACATACTATCCCACCCTTTCAACATTACTAAAGGACTATGCCAGGGATGTTGCATTTCCCCTACACTTTTTAAGATTTACATACAAAAAGCTTTAGAAGAATGGAAACGTAAATGCTCCGGAATGGGTATTCCTCTAGAAAATACAACATTGTATACACTCCAATTTGCAGATGATCAAGTAGTTTTAGTGGGTAACAAAGAAGATTTGGAATACATGACGTGAAAATTAAAAGAAACTTATGAGAAATGGGGCCTGGACATGAATTTGAATAAAACAAAATACTTATGTATTGTGGCAACACACAACAATTTGAAATTAGATAAAGACAGCGAGATTGAATTTTGTCAAGAATATAAATATTTAGGAGTTATTTTTGACACTAGCGGAACAGGCGACAAAGAAATAAGATCAAGAATAATACAAGCAAGGAAATGTATAGCACATCTAAACGGGATACTGTGGAGTAAAGACATAAGAAAGGAGAGAAAATTGAACATTTATAAGCAGTTTATTGTACGGTTCCAAAACATGGAGACTCACAGAAAATAATAAAAGATGGGTCAAAGCTACAGAGATGGATGCCCTGAGGAGATCCTCTAGAATATCAAGAAAAGAAAGAATTATAAATGTAACTATAAGACAACAAATTGGATTAGAGGAACCAATTTTAAAAGAAATTGAACAGAACCAACTTCCATGGTACGGCCATGTCCAAAGAATGGCAGAAGGAAGAGTACCCAAAATAACATTGAAGTGGATGCCGAAACAAAAGAGAGCATGAGGAAGACCGAAGCAAACCTGGATGGAAGGTATAAGGAAGGCCATGAACAAAAGAAACCTAAATGAAGGCCAGTGGGAAGATAGGAAGCAATGGAGTCTAGGCGTCGGACAACGTAGAGCAACGTTTTGAAACTGACATACATACATACATCTCAATATTTTTCAAGCTAGTTTCCCTGTAACTTATCATGATAAACATAAAGACAGTGCTTGGATTACAAGGGACATCAGAATATCATGTCAACGGAAAAGAGTCTGTATCTTCTCATCAGAAATTGTAATGACTTGGAATTGAATATATACTATAAACATTATTGTACTGTTTGGGAAGAGTTGTTAGAGAGGCAAAAAAATTGTATTACCATGAATTAATAGCAAATTCAGAAAATAAGGTTAAAATGACTTGGAAAATTATAAAATATTTAACAGGGAATATCCAAAATTCTCAACATGTGTCTCCTACCTTCACTGTAGATGGCATAGAGCAGTTGCCTAAACAAGCAACTGAGGCTTTTAATAATTCCTTTTTGAATATAACTGAAAATCTAAACATACACTTTGCTGGAGATAATAATCCTATATCATTGTTAAAGAAATATTATCCATTTGAATTTACACCCATTCAGATAGTTCCTATTACAGAAGGGGAGATAGGTATAATCAGTTCCCTAAAGTCTAAACATTCATATGGTTATGATGGGATTTCAAACAAAATATTAAATTATGTGGAAATCAAATTAGTAAGCCTCTTGTTTTTTATTTTCAATAAATCTATAACAATGGGTGTTTTTCCTGAACGACTAAAATATGTTGTTGTAATCCCCTTGCATAAGGAAGATGATGTATCAAATATGGCTATCTACAGACAAATTTCTTTGTTACCAGTGTTTTTGAAAGTTTTTGAAAAAGTGACATATTGTAGATTAAATCAACACTTACAGAATAACAATATACTGGCTACTGAACAATATAGATTCAGGAAAGCTCTCTCAAACGAACACGCAATTTCTCACTTATAGATAATATATTAATGGCTTGGAACAAAAACATTCATATTGGTGGAATCTTCTGTGACCTAACTGAAGTCTTTGACTGTGTCAATCATGATGTTCTAACAGCAGAACTTGAACATTATGGGATACAGGAATCAACCATAAACAGGTTTAAATCTTACCTACCAGATTGGAGACAAAGAACAAAATTAAGCATTAATAAAGACCAAATGTATTACTCTACTTGGGAAATTGTGAAGCAAGGAGTACCACAAGGCTCTGTGTTAGGTCCACTAATTTTTTATTATATATATTAATGATCTACCAATTAGTGTGAAACATGTTTCTAAAGCTATATTGTTTTCTGTTGATACAAGTGTCATAGTCACTGACAAGGATTTTGACAGCTTTAAACAGAAAACATATCCTGTCCTGACTAGCCTGAATCAATGGTTTTTATATAATCAACTAGTGCTAAATATAACAAAAACAAATGTAATAAAATTTACATCTAAAACTACAGCACACATTCCTTTGGATATTTATTATAAGGATAATGTTATAGATGAAGTAAAGAGTACTAATTTTTTAGGTACACTTATAGACAATCATATGAATTGGAAAAAACCATTTAGAACATATTCTTCCTAAACTGAGTGCTGCATGTTTCTCAAAAAGGAATTTAATTCATCTTTTAAATCTGGATATTTTGTGTTTGGTCTATTTTGCATACCTTCATTCAGCACTTCATTATGGAATAAAATTATGAGAAAATTCAACACATGTGCATCAAGTATTTAAACTACAAAAACGAGTGGTTAGGGTAATGTCTGGTTTAGGACCGAGGTCCTCATGTAGAAGCTTATATAGAAAGCTTAATATTTTACCTATTGCCTGTCAGTATATATTGTCTTCAATGTTGTTCATAGTAGATAATCAAAAAGACTTCCTCACTAATGCATATGCAAACAGTTTAGACACCAGAAACAAAAATTGTTTATATTTACCTGTTTTAAGTTTATCTTGTGTTCAAAAAGGATTTTCATACTCTGGAGTCAAAATCTTTAATAGCCTTCCAAGCAATATACAGAGTCATAGAAATGACACGAAAAGAGTAAAAAACAAGTTATACCGATACCTTATTATTCATTCCTTTTATTCAATTACTGAATTTTTAGACTGCAAGATAGGCAAAGATAATATATAAAGAACAAAACTACTTTTATGACTGACTACCTTAGTAGTAAATTCTTTTATATCAGTTATGTGTAAATTTTATAACTAGAGTTTTGAAATATTTCAAATGTCAATAGAATAAGCCTTATGCATGTAATTGTTCCATTGTGAATGATGACCTGGAGTAATACTGTGGTTTGCTCCTGTGAATGTGTTTTCTTTGTTTTGTTTTACTGTCTTGTCTTGTAACTGCATTTTTTCATGTGTCTTGTGTTGTCTGATGTTTATTGACATGTTCCATATTCAGATGCGATTGATGCAGAGACTGGATCAGTGGAATGAATATGTATGTATGTATGTATGTATGTATGTATGTATGTATGTATGTATGTATGTACGTATGTATGTATGTATGTATGTATGTATGTGTGTATGTATGTATGTGTGTGTGTATTTTTTTATATATAGTTTATTGCTTGCTCCATTACAGTTGTAATACTACAAGCTTAACAATAATTGAGTTATGATAACGTTATAATATTGACCCTACTAATACTCATTTACAACTACTAATACTACTACTACTAGTTTTGTATTGTTATTGTATTATCGTTATGTACATTCAAAGGCTTTAGAATTTTATTATTGTTGTTTCTTCTGCATTTATCTCTTCGAAAGGTATTTCGTTAATAAATTAATAAAGTCTTTATAATGCTTCCCTATTAAATCCTTCTTATTAATTGGCCATCTATTTGTCTGTGATATTGACAACTTCATTCTGTTCCTCTCTTTAGTTAGCAGTTCACATTCAAAGATTAGGTGGTCTGTTGTCTGGTCCCTTTTGCTGCAGGGGCAAGTTGCATTTTCTATTATTTTGAACCGTTGTAATTATGCTCTCGTTTTTCCGTGCCCCGTTACTATAGCTGGGGTTCTATAAATTGTCTTACTTCCATGGCGGCGTCCACCGTGCTCTTTTGTGGCGTGAATCCGTATTGGTTGTTATTTAGAAATTCGGTTTTATATGAGTAATGCATTATTCTTCTGATTAGCAATTTTTCTAAAACCTTGCCCTCTGTGTTCGGTAGGCTAATTGGGCGGTACTTTGATGGGTGCGAGATATATTCTTTATTGGGAGTACCTTTGCTATTTTCCAGTTTTCGGGGAAACGTCCTTTTCTGAGGCATTAGTTGTAAAGTGCTGTCATTGTTTTGGGTATGGCTTTGAATATCAGTTTGAGTATTTCGTTTGTAATTCCGTTCGGCCCTGGTGCTTTCTTGGATTTGAATCCCTCTATAACATGCTTGACCTCTTCATGAGTAAATTCCTTATCATCTGTGGTGTTTATCGGTCGCTCTACCTGCCTTCTGACTGCCTTATGGTCTTGGGGGTGGTCTTCCGGTATCATTAGATCCAACATTAATTTGAGCGTTTCCTCCATGTTTATAGTTTTTGATCCATCTGGTTTCTGAAGCGTTTCAACCGTTGACCTGTTTCGTGCTTTGCTTGTGGCTAGTTTGTAAACCTCATTCCACGGGTTAATCGGAGAGGTCGTAGTGCAGTATTGTTTCCATGACCTTGTTTTCTCTCTCCTTATTGCTGTTTGGTACTCTTTCCTGGCTTTGCTATATTGATTCCTTCTTATTTCTCTTAGTGCCTCGTTACCTGTTGTACTTTGGTATTTTCTTCTCAAAGCATTTGTCCTCTTCCTCATTGTCTTTACGGCGTCCGTCCACCATGGGACCGTCCTACCATTTACTTTAGGTTTGGTGCGTTTGAGCGTTTGCATGTTTCCCTGCATGTTGTCTGTATAACGTCGTCTAACGTCTCTGTGAACTTTCTTATGTCTGTGTGTCCTTTTAGCCGTCTATTTAGTTCCTCGTCTATGTCCCCTTCCCTCCTTTCTTTGTATTTTATTTGAAATGTTTTGGAGATTATGAGGTAAAGCTTCTCGTGGAATTGTGCTTGCTGTTGTTCCTTTATGATGTAGCGTAGGTCGTGAGCGTTGTTTATTTTTGTGTCATCGTTACAGAATTTAATGTTAAATTTTATTATATTGTGGTCGGAAGCGCTTTCCTTTTCTACTATCTGCCAGTTATTAATATCTGTTATCATCTGGTTGTTAGTTAACGTTATATCTATATTGCTTTTTCCTCTACTACTCTGAAAAGTTGTCCTTGTACCTCCTCGTTAATTATATGCAATTGATTGCTGGCGAGAAATTCTTCTAGCAGTTTCCCTCTGTGGTTTGTTGTCACGTCGTACCGTGTTGTTGATCTGGCGTTGCTATCCATTGCTATTACGAGTTTTGTTCCTTTAGTAAATTCTAGGATATTTTTAATGGTTTTAATGCTGTTTTCTATAGAGTATGTATGTATGTATGTATGTATGTATGTATGTATGTATGTATGTATGTATGTATGT
>Ga0123357_10009103_pt1 | contig 12497 bp, 6 predicted proteins | sample TergutEmb28metaG_FD_89873 | JGI IMG/M metagenome (GOLD analysis project Ga0123357, IMG submission 89873) | Embiratermes neotenicus P4 segment gut microbial communities from Petit-Saut dam, French Guiana - Emb289 P4 | ecosystem: Host-associated > Arthropoda: Insects > Digestive system > Gut ... | reverse complement strand
GGTATGTTGTTTTGTGTTGTGTGTTTGTTTTTTTGGTGTTAATTTGTGGGTTGTGTGAGATGTGGAGTAGAACTTATTGCTTACGTGCGGAAGCTGTTCTCTTTAAATTTGTCCGATGTTACCTGCACAATCTGCATTATCGCCGTATCTGTAATTCTGTTCTGCGTGGTTCTGACGATTTTGTGTCACAGACTTGTGGACTTCTTCTATCGTATGCTTTGAATATAATAATACAATGCGTTTCGGGGAGAAGTTAGGTCCCCCAATTCAGGCTTACGTCTTCCAAAACAATTGTCACTACATAGTGAGTATTTGCAGTGTAATTACACCAGGATAAACGTCAAATGATTAAAAACCACATATTTCAGTTGAGGTGACCATTATTTATATTGTGTGTTTGGTGTCTGGCGAAATTTGCGTAACAATATTTTCTAAACTCTTTTGGGAATAAACGGAATTATGTACAGTTGCTCACAATTTCTTTTATGTGTTTTATACTCGGCCTGAAGATGACCCTCTGAGGACAAAACATATTACCAAATTCAAGATATAACCCTTACTAATTGTGTCAACGGCAATCTATTTCTCTTGTTAGTAGGTCTTCGTGTCATTTGGGGCGTGTTGTAGTAAAATAAGTTAAAACTCATTCAAGTGTTCTCATCTTTTAACATGTACGACGACAGGTTATTGTAAATGGAAAAGTTAATATACACGTTTTCACGACTTTTTTTTTTTAAATTGTCAAAATGCCAGTTCCTGAGTCTTAGGAAACACAATACACGTTTATCAAAAAATGTTCTGGGAGGTAATTGTTGTTTGTTATTAGAATAATACAGAATCCGTAAATGTAATGTGTGGACAAGATTCCGATTTTGTCATACTTGGAGCAGGTGTACATAACTATCACAGTGCTGTACAGGTTTAACATTGGCTCCGTTTATTCTTCTTTGTGTGGGAACTGCGAAAGAATTTAACACACTATACATGTCACAGATTAGGTGATCAAGCAGATGCGTTCGTATAAATTGTTCAGGTATGAGACCGAGAGTGTGTGGCGTAACATTTGTGTTTAACTGCCTATCCTTCTCAGAAAAATAAGGGTTCTATAAGATACAAGGTAGGGCATCAAAACTAAGTATATTTCGTAAAAATGTTTAAGATTTCTATGAATAAGTGAGGTATGACTACCTTGGGTCATAATGGTTATCTTACCTTAAAACACGTAACCTTTCAGTAAATAGGCCTACTCCATTGCACAATTAATAACGTTATGTCACCGAACGGCCAATATGCGTCTGTCATGTACAGTCAGTCCTTGTCGTCATTCTAGGTGAAAGTCTACTAAATAGATCACAAAGACTTATTATGAGTGTATGTTTATATCATAATTGGTATTCCTTCGCACGTTAAGAAGTATTATAATATATGTTTCCATCGTAGTGAATGTGAGCAGAAATATATCTCTCCGTGTGAAAAATATTTTTCTGTGACGTTTCCCCCTCTTTTCTTTGCCAACATTGTCAGACATGTTGTAAACAGTCTTCATATGGCTGTCAATGCGTTTGTCAACATGTACTTGCTGCTGGAAATATAATCTGGTTACGTATTGAAATTTGAATTTATTTCTGTCTAACTTTGAAATTCGGATGAAGAAGAAAAAAAAAGAAAACACAGCGGTTGTTTTTGATATTGTTGTTATTGTTATTATTGTTGTTTTATTGTCGTTATTGTTGTTGATGATGATGATGATGATGATGTTTTTGTGGTGGTGGTAGTGGTGGTGGTGGTTGTGGTGGTGGTTGTGGTGGTGGTGGTGGTGGTGGTGGTGGTGGTGGTGGTGGTGGTGTTGTACTAATCACAGGAATAGATGGGAAAGGCGTACGTGAAGTCAGGTGGCCACAATAGCATAGAATTGTAAACATAATGAATAAATAAGAAGAGGAACATGAAATGGGCCGTGTAAGCTACGGATCCAGTATTTTCTGTTGTTTCGTCAGGAGCTTCATTACTGTTAGGCGTCGCTTTCTTCCGTTGGTATATGATGTTGTTCCCATGTAGCCAAGGACAGACCAAGTTCTTCATACTTCTGAAAGGTAAGTTCTGTTACTGATCATGACTGCAGAGCACCGATATGTCGGACTGTCATTGGAAATTTGCCCTAACAGGTGATGGCAGTTCTTTCAAAAGAAATCACAGAGTCTGTATATTTTTCAATATGTCTAGAAAGTGTGAAATCTCCTGTGCACAAAAGTTTTAACTGATTAAAACTATGGCGAAGGGTGTTGCGACAGCAGTTGATTATTCAGCGGATGAAGCAGTTTAACAGCTAATGTGTCCTAACCTAAGCCAGCTCAGTCCTGTTGATATCGTGACTGAACACTTATTTCTCTCAGAATTAAGAAAGCGGTCTTCTGTTATCACTTTGCCGTTCGTCCGTGCTTTTTTATTCTCCTTTTCAACTTCTGAATCAGGTAACCCTATTGTCGCGAATTCTGGTGCTAATATTACGTCATCAGCAGACAATATATCTCCATAATTTTTCATTTCCTTCCCTCACTAATAATAAAAACACAGAAACGCGAATTCTTGAGCCACTTCAAATGCACATTGAAATGACGTATGATAGACAATAAATAGAAGAACATAAAACACTTTTGTTCATGTAGTACTTTGTAGAATATACAATAACATGTGGTGGCCGTGTGACATTTTTCTTTAGCGTGCTGTTTCTGGCGTTAAAAATGAACCCCTGGAGTCAAACATGTTAAACCTAGTACGAAAATAGATCTTTAAACCCTTAAAGCCTAGTGGTTACTTTATGTGTCATCATTTTTAACATTCACAGATTTTCTTCTGCCTGAAGAATGTTTTGAAGCCTCTTGTATGAATATCAGAAGAAAGTCCGATTATTTCCCTATCTCTCACGAAACAGCAATTTTTCATAATCCAACGATACACTATTTTATAAGAGATAAAAAAAACTTGACAGATCATTAGCAGATCAACAATTAAACATGTTATATTCTTAAGAAAATATGAGGAGAAACAACTTTCTTGTGGACACAACATTTTGACAGAAGGTGTGTTTGTAACCCAGCTGTCCACCAATGCGAAAACATCAGTGTGGTGAAGTGTGTGGGTTACGACAAACTGCTGTTTCATGAACATTATAAAGCTTTACGCGATAGGGCGAGACGGAATTTGTTTACTGTGCAGAAGGAACTGAACTTTTAAATATTATTCAGGTTAAACTTTTTCTGTAATGTGCTGAAGTGGCTTCACAATACGAAGGAAATAATGCATAGGGGAGACGGGGCACCTCTGAACAAAATTTAGAAAACATTTTCTCAAGCCTATGACAGGTATATTATTCTCTACAAGTGGCATGATGCTGAAAGGGCAGAGCATTTATCATATATGAAATACGTTTAATCTCAAAATTAAGCCACATTTTTATGTAATTAATATTTATCTCTTAAGAAGCATCATGTAAAAATCTGCCCCATGCTTGGAGTATATTTAAACAGCTATGGGGTACTTCTGAACACAAAGTTATTGAAAATAGAAGAATTTCGATGAACTTAATGTCTATAAAAGCACACTGTTCCTCTGTCTATATAATTCTTTCCTCAAGAAATCAACCCTACATTATTTCATACTCTAGTGTGTGCAGTCCCAACTGAAGAAATTGGTCGTGTACGTTTCTTTTTCACTTGTTTTATCTTTATCAGAAAAAGCAAACTGCGATGTCTCGCCATGTCTCCCCTTAACCGTCACATTATATGTAAGAGCTTCCTATTCTTCAACTTGCCAAACATAGAGCAGCCTGGTGGTCTTAGTAGAAAATTGAATCAACATAGAATCATCTTCTGTTATTTCTTGAGTTTCACTTGTCTTTGGAGTGTCTAATAAATCGTCAAATTTCCCATTGATATTTTAAATCAAATTCCCTCGAAGAAGAAATAGATTTTTGTAGCATTATTCTGCTATTTTTTATTTCTACAATTTTTAGCCCCTTTGCAATATATCTTCTTTATAGCTGCCCTTGTGAGGGCTTTTTGTTCAATGCGATCCTTAATGAAGAATCGGTTAAAATGTTAGACTTCACCTTCTTCCTTTGTCTTCTGTCACACATTCTCCCAGGTTTTGGGGATGGATGCACTTCTTTTGACGAAAGGCTACCTGTGCTAGTTCCAGAAATTTCCCGTGCTACAGGGGTGCTAGCAGAAGGAACAGAGAACTCTAGGTTACAAAGTTCTTTTTCCATAGGCGTAACAGACGATGGCTCAAAATCCTCGTCACTGAAGGCAAGTCTTGAGAATGGCCAAATACCAGGCTTAGCACACAAGCAGTTTTATTCTTAGCAAAAAAAGAAGCTTGATACGCAGCATTTGTCAATGATGTCAGGTCATGGACTGTTATCACTTTACCGGGATTAGCAGTTATCCAATAATATTGCGCTAAGCATAATTTTTCTTTAAAAAGTCCCAGCAATTTTACATCCAGTGGCTGTAACGGATGAGAGCAGTGGGGAGGAAAAGTTACTAATGCGATGCCGTTCTCTGTGGCACATGGAATGGAATGAAGAGTACAATGACTTTTGTGACTGACCATTAATAGAATGATAAGATCATCTTTGGAGCTTCTGGTATGTTCCTTCACATGTTCAAGGAGTTTCAAGAATACAGGTCCTGTGATCCAGCTGCTATGAGGACTATTCGCTAACCCCAAGTTTCCATGTGGTGCATCAACATTAGTGAGTCATGAAGTCTTGCTCTGGGAAAGATGAAAATTTGTGGTAAAGTATTTCCAACAGAATTGATGACCATACATAAGATAATCATAGTTCCTCGTTCACCTGAGGCAGCTTGACCTACTTGATTCGTCCCAAATTAAGCAACAATGTTAGGAGACTCTACAACTGTAGATACTCCAGTTTTATCAATGTTATGCACTCTATCAGCAGTAAATTTCGAAGATCTAAATGCAAGCTAATAATTGTCGATATATTCCATTCCTTTTGTTGCATTGAACGCAGTGGTCCTGAAGACTTGTATTTTCGTGCTTGCGAAGCGTCAGGTTCTTGTGTTTTTTTCATACAGCCCTGCAACCAGTCAATTCGTGCAGTCTTGTTATCTATCGGTCCAGCTACTGGGAAATTTACACTCCGATCTTCTGCCATATTCGTATGCCAGCTGACGGATTGGTTTGCGTGTCATTCCGAAATTTAGTTTGCAATATTTAATTACATAGTCCTGGTTTTTATTGAAAGCTTGCCGACTTACGTAACTTGACGTAAATACAATGGGCCGATTGCACTCTTCACCATTGCCGATCTTTTTAAATTCTGTAATACAGTGCTGTATGTGTCATTCCATATCTGGAACCTGCAACTCTTAGGGAAAGCCTCTTTCTGGTACAGCTCTAGCGGTTTCTTGTATGACCGCTTCTGGTACATCAGGTTTATTGATCTTCTCTAAGTACGTGCGAAACATTTCTCTGTCCTAAAGTAGTTATAAGCTCCAGGAGTTTATATCAAAATAAAAATTAAGATCATCGACCTATTGTGGGGCACATTTGAACAATATTCAAACTTGCCCCGCAGTGCAATGTTCAAATCTACCTCATGTGCAAACACGAAACATAACCGTTTGTTATAATAAAGAGGAAATAATTACAAAATATATGCACATACCACAAGATAAAGGACACAATCTTACAGAATATGACATGATCCAACCTACCTCTACAAAAATAACGCAAACACGAAACTCTTAGAAGTTAAAATTCAGAAAATGACTTTGTGAACAATCGAGTGTTTGTCACTTTGCCTACACCAGATTAAACACTAAAACTGAGTGACAGTGGGTGTCACATGCTGAGGAGGGGTACCACTCTCGACACACAAAAGTAGCGACGTGTACTGCCAACTGAAGGCTTGATACTGAATTTCTTCAACAGTGCCCCTTGTTCAAATGTTCCCCCATCTCCCCTATTGTCAACACTTAGCAACATGGCAACTGTACTAACATTTGAGATTGTACCCAATAAATTTAATGCGTAAAGAATTTGTAGTTCATAGGTTGTTCGCCTAATTAACATAAAAATTTCGTAATACTGATAGGTTTGTATAAGTAGTGGAAGCCCAAGCAGTAGTGCTATGCTGGAGACTTCATTATGAGTTCTGCTCGGAATTGCTTCTATGTCGATCAGATCTCCTAACACCAGTTTGTGTTCGGACTTGACAATTCTTGATGTAAGATGTCAGTGCCTGCAATTGCTGCATGTAGGAGTCCACCTGCATCCCGCTTAGCGCCCGGAAGTTGAATTCAAGGGAGAACCCCCACTGGGAGAAACAACTCCGGCACTAGTCCAGCAGTTAGACGATTATGGTCACTAAATACTGTCTCACGCGCAGAATTAGTACACAGCATATCTGACTTGTGTGTGGGTGGGTGGAAACCTTGGATCCTGGCAAAGGGGGGATTTTCCTCTGGCTTTTTCACGTGTTGTATTCGGTACCGTGTTTCATGGGAAATAGACTTTGTCCCTAGGTTTCATCATCGAAATTTCCGGACAACATAATAGCAAAACTTTCTGAGAATATCAATTCAAAGATATTTAGCGATTACACTGTGAGAAACTTAAGTCTCGCGTAGCTGTTTTTGTCCCCAAAACAAATTCTGTACATTTTACTATCTATGTTCTTTGTAACACACACCTAAAACCTAACAAGTTGGCATGGAGAGGATCAATTTGGCTTATGTTCAGGAACTATCCAGTTCGTATCTCTCCTGTATAACCAGCAACTGGTACAGGTTTTGTAGCGAATTTCCGTTGTCCATACGGACAAGAGCTTGCACATGTCTTGCCTAGCATTCTGTCTCATACTCCCTCAAAGCAATCATCCTGTCAAATCAGTCGGTTTTAAATAACTTTGAATGTGGTTTGCTGTCATATAATATCATGCTGTCAGCCGACAAAAATATATATGGTGTCTTTTGTACCAGTTTTAATCTTTATTATAGGCGTTCACGTGTTTAAGAGGGGCCCTTAACCAGGTCAAGGCAGACGAAATGTTTTATCTCTTGCCGAAGTCTGAGGAGTGTACATAGTATCGCCCTTCATAAAGTGTGATACTTAAGCACAAAGGGAAATTTACATTAACTGACATCTGTCATGTTTTGCGCATGACCCTCAGCTACAGAAGGACACATCCAGTACTGCAGGACGAAGCACCATTCGGTGGTTAGTGTGGCAGACATCCTTTCTCGCTCATTTCTTGTAAGAAATGCACAGAATGGATAACTGTGACTGTTATCCTTGTGTGTAGCAGGGTTGTTACTAAGCGTTCAATTACGAATGAGACCCTGACACACTGTCCTGCTGCGGTGTTTCTGTTTGAAAGCAGTTTATATTCTATGGCTTTGTGGTTTATTTGGAAAATACGGTTTATTCTTGCACGTCATAATACGAGAAGGAATTATACAACAGTTTAGTTTAATGGGAATGACAGCAGCTGTTAAAATTCCGTCGGTATATTACACACGTATTGAGCACAGTTACTGTGACACACTCTACAGGACACTGCTTAGCGTTGATACACTGGCGTCTATATTTTTAAACATCCAGTTACGAATAACCCGCATACGTAGATGGATACCCATTGAGAGTGTTTTTTTTTCCTAATATTAAAATAAAAGAAACCCGCACACACGAACCCCTACTAACGAATTCATAGGTACACTTTTTTTACAACATGCAGTGATGTGAGTAACATATATTAAAGAGAAAACTGTTTCTGTAACTCCAGATACAACTTTCACTTCATTTTAATTAAAGAGGAGCTACGTTTGTGCCAGTATCATATTACACACATTTTTACAGATTGCGCCATTATATACCTTTATTAACAAAATATCGGTTTGATTTCCCACGCAAACCACCTCCTGCTCTGTTTGAACATGGGGATATTCAGAAATTCAATTTTGGTAAAACTGAAAGATGCAGGCACGTCTTCACTCTAAATTGGAAAGAGTCCCACAACTTTTAAGCGTCACTTCTTTCTCCAGTTTTGAAGGCCATGACACTTGTTACACAAAATCAGGCTGTTCGGGTCTTATTCCTGAATGAATCTAAATTTATATTTTGATAATTTTAATGTGTCTTATATTTAAAGTTGGTTCTGTGACTAACCCATTCACTGGAGGACACACGTCACGTTTCTAGCTTTTTTCGCTGGACGGCGTTTAATTCCGATGGATTTTAATTAATTTAAACCGATGAGAATTACGCAGTGTCCTGTGTGAAAGGTTTGCCAGCCAACGGCGAAAGGACCATTTCGGTCGCTTGAACAATTAAAGATGTAGAAGGGACGTTTGTCGTAAATATGACTTCGGAAACCCGAATACTGATGCGACGTAAGGTACTTTTTCACACAGTTATTGTCAGTCGGTCTACATTACGTCACGTACTGATGTCGGTTGTCTTTCGTCACCGAGAACACACGCACACGTAGCAAATCATAACCGCCAGCAACGATAAAGTGTTGTAAAGAACTATCAATTGTCTGCTGCAATAAATGCAGTAATTCAATAATATGTCATTGTGGTTTTATGAAGTGTCATACTTAACGACAAAACCTCTGAGTGTTCCATCGCTGCTAGAGTTCCTCCTGTTAGTACCATTGGCAAGGAATCCTTGCCTCCATTTTCATGAGCTAAGCGATAAATCCGACCTTTAATCCTTGTCTTACTTTAATAGGACCGTGCATCGTAATACTATTTCTATAGTAAAACCAACTAAATGCTCCAATTTATTAAATTTATTTTATTTTGGAATGACACTCTACATGTTTCGGACGGTCTTTCCGTCCATCATCAACAGCAAAAGACTGTACAAACAGCAACAGGCATTTGTCAAACAGATACTGCTGTCTGCTTGCTAGAAAACAGATAGTAGTATCTGTTTGACAAATGCCTGTTGCTGTATGTACAGTCTTTTACTCCTGATGATGGACGGAAAGACCGTCCGAAACATGTAGAGTGTCATTCCAAAATAAAATAAATTTCATACATTGGTGCATCTAGCTGGTTTACTATAGAAATAACCTCTAATTCTTGGTATTCGTCCTTGGGAATAAGAAGTGTAACGTTAGGAAGACAAATAAAGCCGTGTCGAAAGCAGTAGCTCTCGAATGTGGGTTCATTTTAGACGGCAGAAGCTCCTGTACAAAGTTATGCGTTGTTACACTTTTTTATTATTAAGAATAGGAATCCACTTACGTTAAGTATAGTGCGGAAAAGATTGCTCCAATTTATGAACAGAATGTTGAATCGCATATCGTTCTTAAGCAGAAGAGCTAGAGTAAAACTTGGAAAAAAAAAAAAAAACAGAATAAAGGTTTATGTGCTTTAGATTATTGATTATATCTAATGGGAATTTTGCATGAGGCTACCGGCTTGTAAAGGGATAGTTATACTCTCCCAAACAGTAGACACATCGAGCAAAGAGACTGACATCTAATGCAGTGATTCGCATTTAGTGCTTCACCACGAGTTTTTGCCAGGTGTGCCACGATGCGTGGAACAGAAAACTTGTTATATAAACCTAACACTCCAGTTAACAATTTGTAAATAAAAGTCAATAAAACTGTTACTTATACACGCTCACGTATAACACAAAAAGGAGTGGGAAACTGTGAATCTTTGCTTAGCCGAGTATGCAGCGTTGCCAAAAACTTGGAAAACAGTGGTTTTACTTAAGCTTTTTATATTGGTGTTTGCATCAGGCCGTTAATATCGTATTGCTTATGAAGGCTTTTCACAAATAAATGATATAATATAATTATATTTTTCTTAGGAGTGTAGATTCCTTACTCACATTCGGAAGTGTCTGATGTCCTGCCCTTCCCTGAGGTCAGATATAGCTCTTTCTCTAAGCCATCCTTTCCCACCCGAATATTCGACGTCATAATTATGTTCTATTTGGATTAGATTAGATTAGTGATTGGGTTCGAGCCCTTTCGGTCCAATGTACCTTGGCCTTTAGAGGGCCGAGCGTGCCCCGGGATCTAAAACCAAGTAATGGCAACCTTATTCCTTTTCTGAAGTTCCAGATAGCCCCCAGACGTAGAATCTTAACATTCTCTGGGTCCAAGAAGAAGGAACCCAATTATGCACGTCTGAGTGAAGCTTGAGCTTCGCACTCGGACAAAACGTGGACTGAGATTTGTTCTTCTGCTCCACGATTCCTACATAGGGGCTACTGGTCAGCCCCATTAGGCAAAGATGTCTTCTCAGGGTGTTATGTCCAGTAAGGAGGCCAGTAACAACTCTGGCTTGTGTCCTGTTCAAGGACAGAAATCTGGTCTTTGCAGTTGAACTAAGGCCAGAAATCAGTTTTCGAGCCTGTCTCTGGATAATAAGACCAAAATCTACTCGGTGGAGAAAGTAATGCAAGTAAAGCAAGAAACAAAGATGCTACGGATTTCCTAGAAGAGAGAGACTCGCGGACCCTCAAGACATGACATTCGTGTGTGGATGGTCTGTGTGGTTGTAACTTAATGCTCATTTCCTGCGTTTTTATGAACGTTTCATAACCCCTTCTTGCCGTGCTGTGCCTTCTTAACACGAGTCACGTACAGGTTGTTCGCTGTGAAAACCCGGCCTCAGAATTATCTTCCTCAACTAGCTGAAATTTGAGGAAGCACGCTACACGAGGAATAAGTCACATAATTCCGTACCGGTCCACGTGCTGTGTGACATCACGGTTATGGATGTTGCACTTTTCAGCACAAAATACCGCAGCACTGGTTAAGTGGTCATAGCCCCCTCAGGTCACTCACCTGCGACCTTAGGAAAACGTCTGCAATTAAAGCAGTGTGAACTTTAAAGGCGAACCTTCCAAGAGTCACCCTTGAACTCAGACAGCTCGTTCCAGATTTGAATGTGTTAATCAGATCTTTAATAATGTTTTACAAATATTTTTAAGGGGGTATGCCTTGGACACTAATTTACCCTGAATTTGGCCATTGCATCTGGACGATATTTTTTGTATATTTTGTTAAAAATGAGACAAATCCACTTTTTTTCCCAAAATCTCTCCTCAAAGAGACTTGAGTTATTTGTTGACGCAATTCCAAAATAATGATCTCGACGTCCCACGACAACAGCCTAATTTTTTGTATTCCTATATCTACATTTTTCAAAGGCAACTAGTTTCATGCATTTTGGAGAGATTCCTAGAAGGCTAATTCCTTTCAATCTGTCAGCTCGTGTTACCGCTCAATCGACGTTCGCAGTCCTTTATCAAAGTGATACCTCAGGTCTTAAAGTTTTACAAACCTAGCATTAGATAGCGTCGTTCAATAATACAAGTAAGAGAGAATTAACCGGGGCCTTCCGAAAGTGAAGTGGGAGTGCTGCCATTAGAGAGCGACATTCGATCTTATGAACTCTGATTTTAGATGTGCGGTGAAAAATACAGATCTGAACACTTGCAACGTACTAAGAATTATAAAGGTTACTACACAACGCCGACACTAGCTTTCGGCAACGGACATTCTACTTAGTAAATATACGTACATTTTGTAGCAAATGTCGGAAGTAGAAAACGAATAAATTTGGTGGAATTCATGAATAGATAGATGGCTCTTGATCGCCAGAACTATACACTGCGGGAAGTCTAGGTTTGTTTTCCGCAAACACCCACTTGCTTCACGGAATGTTTATGCATGTTAAAGATGTTCCTGCTCCAGCTATGACACTGTTGCAGAGAAATTTAATTTAAAATAAACCAAAGAATCAGATTAAACAAACGCTATTAAGACTGGGTTACAGGTCGACTACGGTGATAATTAATAAACTTGTGTGACTGATATTGTGACACACTGCACTAGTCTCCACTAAATCCTTAGGCAATGAAGCACTGATACTATGGCATATTGCACTAGTATCGACTAAATCCTTAGGCAGCCAAGCACTGATATTGTGAAATATTGCACTAGTATCGACTAAATCCTTAGACACCCAAGCACTGATATTGTGGCATATCGCACTAGTCTCTACTAAATCCTTGGGAAGCCAAACACTGATATTCTGATATATTGTACTAGTCTCGATTTAATCCTTAGGAAGCCAAGCACTGATATTGTGACATATTGCACTAGTCTCGAATACATCCTTAGGCAGCCAAACACTGATATTGTGACATATCGCACTAGTTTCGGCTAAATGCTTAGGCAGCCAAGTGCTGATATTGTGACATAATGCACTAGTCTCGACTAAGTCCTTAGGCAGGCAAGCACTGATACAGTGGCATATTGCACTAGTCTCGACTAAATTCTTACGCTGCCAAGGACTGATATTGTGACATACTACACTAGTCTCGACTAAATCCTTCGGCAGCAAAGCACTGATATTGTGACATATTTCACTAGTCACCACTAAATCTTTAGGCCGCCAAGCACTGATATTGTGACATATGCAACTAATCTC
>Ga0123357_10009102_pt1 | contig 12498 bp, 5 predicted proteins | sample TergutEmb28metaG_FD_89873 | JGI IMG/M metagenome (GOLD analysis project Ga0123357, IMG submission 89873) | Embiratermes neotenicus P4 segment gut microbial communities from Petit-Saut dam, French Guiana - Emb289 P4 | ecosystem: Host-associated > Arthropoda: Insects > Digestive system > Gut ... | reverse complement strand
GTATCGACAGGGTTTCGAAGAATTGATTTCCCGCCTAGACACGTGCATCAACAGAGAAGGTGACTACGTGAAAAAATCGTGAATGAAGTAAGTAATAATTGTAGAAAGAGGTATCTTATTATGCGAAGTTTTTTGGTGGCAAAAAAATAGGGAACCTTACTTTCTGAAACACCTATGTACTTTCTCAACTCTTGCCCTAATTTCCTGACCACCATTTTTATAGAATTGCCTGTCATGTACTTCGTAAGGCGGTCAAATAGGGTTACACCAATTGAAAATCTGTTGCAGCTGTGTGCAGCAGTAAGTTAAATAAAATGCTATTTGGAGGGGAAATTTGAGGGGCAGTCAGGGAATGTAGTCCCTAACGTACATGATAATGCATAAACGTTTCAAATTGCCTTCCAGCATACGGAAATGAAATCACTTTATCAGAAGGGTCGTGACTTAGTAAAGTGAGACTTGACATCAGAACTTCCCTTTCTGACTGTTTGCGAGAAATATAAATGGCCTGTCAAGGTATAAAGAAAGAAAACCCACATGCCTTGCTATTTAGATCTTGTTCCACGCTTGTTACTTATATATATATATATATATAGTATATACATACACACACACACACACAATAGACTGTAATAGATATATGACGTATACATGAAGCCTTGTACAATAAATAGCAAGAAAACGATGACACCTCCATTTTTCTGTAAACGTCATCATGTGACGCAGATAGCAACAACTGTGCTTTATGACACCAAAAATGATTTACCAAAAGAGTGTCAAAATATGAAAATAATCTAAAACATATAAATAACCGCCAAAATGCACTTCAATATATCTGATATATTTAATTCACAATCTTTTCACCAACATGTTATGGCAGGTATTCCGGCAATCTACAGGGTGATATTATTACAAGAAAACAAACGTACAAAAGTGGTTAAGTGTGTCATCATCACTCCATAACAATTCAAATTATAATTTAGGTTCCAACCAGTATACCACAACGTCAACAAATCACCTACACGCTGGATTAAAACTCACCAAATTACTGCATCGGGCATCACTCGGCACAGAGCAAACAATTTCAACTACCAAGATTTTAATGATTATCCATTTATTAACCTGTATTTATATTACTTGCATAATTTTAACCGAAATTACAATTTTACAAGTAATACTACTGGAGTGATGGTGACACAGCTGACCACGTTTGTACGTTTGTATTCATGAAATAATAACATGACCTTGAAGATGGCCGTAATACAGGCCGAAACATGTTGGTGAGAACATTGTGAATAAAATACGTCAGAGATATTGAAGTGCACTTGTTGGTTATTTACATGTTTTGAATCTGATTAAAACACGGAAGATGGAACATACATATTAAAATTGGAAAAAATGTTTGCAAGTGCGAGAACCGGCAGTGTAAAACAAATAGGTCTACATTTAAATACGTCACAGCACTCGTTATGGTTATAAAGCTGACAGAATATCCATTCTCACTGTACAGGTAATTTTAAGCTACTTTAAAAGTTAAATTGGCAATGCTGGTTGAAAAATGTACAGAGCCATATCCGAGGCTCTCACAGCGTTGTTGCCTAATATACCATTCTTTTGGGCTGTCACACCGCATCGATTTGTAAATAATTACCGAAGTTTCGAAGAAACGCAGAGTTCTATAAGGGAAGACGAAGGCATTACTTTCTTCTCCTCTTTCACACCGAGTGAATTTTTGTTGTTTTTTTTTTTTCCACGTAGTGTTAAACACTGAGACAAGTACTAGGTGACTGTAGCATGCATTGAAGAGGTGGAGGAATAACACAAGTGTGCGAGCGTCTATTGGCGGTTTATTCAGCGACGATGTAAGTAATTTATTTCACTGCTAGTCTAATGATAGAATCGTTAGTTAACAGTGAATTGGAGAAAAAGTTGAAGGAGGAGATCGTGGTATAATTTATGGCACTCTGATGACACTGTGCTTGACAGACTGAAGGAAAGCACAAGATAGAATAACCGCCTCCGAGCAAAGATTTGAATCCGCGACAACCCCAGTAGAAAGGTTAATGATACTGTTTAAACGGCGAGGTTTTATTGAGTTCTGTGATCCCGAATGTTAATGGCCAAGCGTCTGTGAAGTACTGAGGGATACACGTAATAACGGGATTTACTTACGGAGATAAACGGTTGGGTCACAGGAAGCTGACGGCTAGACGGAAAGTTTCAAAGAAAGACGAACGAATGCGACTGAAAAGCGATACCTACGGCCATAGACAAATACCGTGATCAGCGCATCCGGGAAAACCGAAGAATCGTTAAAGAAACAAATAGATGTTACAGCATCAGTCGTGCAAAGAAGCCGTGCACGAATGTCTTCAGATGAAAGGAAAACATTTATTTTGACAGAATTAGAAAACTTGAAGACCGCTGGACTAAACGGACTGGAAAGAAAGAAAACTGGAAAGAAAACTAATTACAATAATTTTATGTGTGACTCTGTTGTCAAATTATAATGTTAAATTTTCTCCAACATTCAAAAATTATTTATACAATCTGCATTAAGTAATTGTGCTTTCACGCTACAGACGTAATTACTTTTCCGATTAAGTGTATATGTAAAGAGAGAATTTTTAAACCACAAAAACGTGCAGAATTTTGGAGGGCAAAGAAATCAAAGAAATCAATTTCACTAAAATCACTGAGATGAGGTGACGTAGAGAACTTCAGACGGCATTTCAGCTACAAATTGAATTCGAGGTCTACAGAAAAAGTGGTGCCCACAATGCCAATATTCAAATAACGGGAAGTTCGTAAAATGAACGTCATTCAGTACTCAAAAGTCGTATTAAATATTTCGTGTTTTGGTATGCATGCATTTGTACGATCCTCATTGCAGGAATACGTGAACTCCAAGGAACTAAGATCAACAACACACTAGGGTAGATGACATTCACTAAATCCTCCACAGCATTCCGTAATCTCGAACCCGACAAGTCACTTTATGTAATGTTAAAGGGCGAGGCCTTTTACAGTTCAAGACCTGCGTGGTTCAAATATTTTTTTTTACTTAGTGGCGCTGCAGACCACCAACATGTTTCGGATCACAGAGGATCCATCATCAGGGAGCCTTGTACAATACTTAGCTAAAATTACAAGAATGGTTCTAACGTGTACGTTGGCATGGATGTGGTCGGTGTTATGGCAGCATATTATGCCCTTCATTGTATAGGAAGGCACTGCCCTAGGGCAGTATTGTACAAGGCTCCCTGACGATGGAACCTCTGTGATCCGAAACATGTTGGAGTACTTTTAAATATTTTATAATTTTAATTGTATCTACGTGTTATATAATTGTACACAAGTTGGACAATAAAATATTTGTATGTTGATGATGATGCACGGCGCAAACAAGAAGGAACATGTTCTGTTGATTACAAAATGATAAAATTATACGACTGTTCCTACTCGGAATTTGTTAAGTGTTCATGGGTTTAGGGGCTTTACAGCCACTTGAATTAAATACAGTCACCGTGAAGATGGAGACAAGTTTCTCCGAAACGTCGGGACAAATTTATTACCATACACGATGTAAAAACCCAGAATGTTACTACCTGAGCAACACGCGTCATGACAGCCTGAAAACTTGTACGTACCATTAGAATAAATATTGGTACATTAAGTTTCGGGCTACATGTATTTTTACCCGTAATACAGGCGTTTGAGCAGTAAAGATTTTAGGCGAGAACATAACACTGCAGTACCTGTTTGCCTAACGTTACAACCTACAGCTGTCACGTTTAGACAGAGATAGGAGCTGCGTGTCTTCCCGACAGCTGAAGCTGAAATCCGCTGTGTACAACAGTTCACGCATTTACCTAGTGCCGTGTGCGACATAAGTGGTGCGGTGCGTTTGTCACAAAGTTTATTGCAGTTTTATCAGCAACAAGTTCAAATTTAAAATACGTAAAATGTCGAAGAAAAGTGGGGTTGGCTGTTACAATATAAATCGAGACGTAGTTGTGGTAAGTTCATTTTACCTCCCATGCTGTTCGATTCTCAATTGTTTCATTTCGAAGGGGCGAGAATTCTTCCAGAAACACAGTGTGTGTGTGTGTGTGTGTGTGTGTGTGTGTGTGTGTGTGTGTGCGCGCGCGCGCGTGTGTGTGTGTGTGTGTGTGCGCGCGCGTGTGTGTGTGTGTGTGTGTTTGTTTGTGTGCGCGTGTCAGCTTTATATGTTTATGTCCGATTTGATTTTTGAATATCGATATATTAGCGATTTTCGCAAAAACCCAGAACGAATATCGTATCACTGATGCCCTACTTCTTGAGAATCAGCCGCAACTCTCATATATAGCTATTTGGCCGTCATCAGAACTTGAGTAGTGTGGGTACAACACCAGCAAATTATATCGTATTACTTTAAATGGGGAAATTTCTGAAAGTATTTTTAAATTTAACCCTTTTGAGGTTTAGGGACTACTTTAAACACCACCAGCTTTAACATTCAAGAAATACGCATTCCGCTCAGAGGATGTATTTCTGTTCTTGTTAGAAATCTCAGAACAAGCAGCGATTATTTTCTCTTATAATATAAACTGATGGTTTTACAGCCGACATAAATCGCGTATACTGCGCGGTACGAACTGAAACTCTAAATATAATTCCGGTTACTTTTCGTTTTTTTTTAGCCAGCCTCACATCGCGGAATCCCGGGTTCCATTCCAGGTCAGTCTATGTGAGACTCTTGTTGGATAAAGTGACACTGGGACATGATTTACTCCAAGTACTTTGGCTTTCCCCTGCCAATATAATTCCACCAATTCTCGATACTCACCTTCAAACACATGTTGCTCTGACCTTGAGGACAAACGGACGGAGCGTGTGAACCATTTCCTTAAGAGGGCTGCTTATTAGCACTGTTTTTTCGGCAATCAGGGAGCATCGAATAGAAAAGTAATTCACTTTTTTCCCGTCTTTAAAGGGTTAATAAAAAGGGTAATCGCGATGACGGCTAGAATATTTTGTTCTAACCCCATTATTAACGTAACAGTCAGTGTAGTAACAACATAGGTGCTAATAACACAGAGCAAACCTGTTGGCCGGTCAAATGCACTAAACTGCTTCTGTCATCCACCAGAGGAAACAGCAGCCTTTTCCTGATTCTGTATGATCTGTCAACTGCAGAACGTGTGTAGATGAGGTGAGAGGAAAATAACAATTGTTTGTTCTCAGAATTATACAAAATTTAAATAATTTTTTTGGTACAAACTCAGAGTTTTTAGTAATTACGGCGGAGACACATAGCCCAGAATAAAAAATACAGTTTGAAGGTGCAAGATAAGTATAATGAATTAGGTTCGTACACGGATTGTTTTTGTCGAAGATGAGCCGTTCTAGCTTTTAGTCTGTTGAAAGTGTTTAATTTCACGTGTAAATAGCGGTTGAATCCACTTGACTGTCAGGCGAAGGGCATGACAGCACAAAGAAACTACACCATGAAACAGCGCCAGGCGTTACTGTACTGACGATCGGGAGGCCGTCCTTTTATCTCGAGTACGTTAATTCCAAGGATGCTTACTGTTACAAGTGTGCCAAGATGTGCAGTGTCAATCCACTCTACTGTGGAGCAAGGAATAATTAATCAGCGCCATTACTATGAACGCACTCGAGTGTCAGAGCCACTATACAACTCCAAGCTTGTAACCATTTCTACTTTACGTGTGTTCCCTGGAGTATGGCGATGAATTACTTCATACAAGATTCCTCTTTGGATACGCGCACTACGACTGTCCTTTCCGCACTAATATAGACAACGGAAATTTCTCCTTCCAAGCATACTAGTTCGTAACACTTTAGGCCTATTCTAGTGCCAATCGTTTTGCCAAGTGTACACATTTTATCTACATGCAAATTCAAAGAGCTGAAAGTAGAACTGTTAACGAGGTTTACTCAAGACACTCCTGTTTCCCTCAACAGGTTGCCGGTACTGACAATTACTCTCCTGATTCTATACCACAAAAGTTTCCTGACTGAATCTTTCCTTACTTAATAGCACTGCTTTAATCATACACAGTATAACACAGCGGTTCTTATATCGTTGTTCTGAGTACCCCAGCTCTCATGGTTTGTGTCAGAGGATGGTGGGTTTCTGTGCGATAAAGCTGTCGTGGGCATTCAGACGATAAAAGAAGCACCCTATACACGTACAAAGTCGATTATAAGGGAAGACGCCAAACATGATGAATAAACAATTCAGAAAAAGTAGTCGTGAAATATTTCAAGTTACCTTTCCGGCGCTGCCAGGTTAGTCCTCAAGAGAAACCACAGAAAATGTGTAAAGATAGGAAGGCTATTTAAAACTCCCAAAATTCGAAAACGGTGCCTTTAGACATAAGTTTAGAATTCACGTTTTCTTCATTGTGGCTGTCAACGTTCTGTAACTTGGAGAGAAATGTTTCGGGAGACCATACTGTCTCCACCTTCAAGTATGAAGCGGAACTAGTGTCGCTGTCCTAGGTGGATCTTCATTGCACCCACAAAGTATGAGATATATTTTCCTGATTTCCTAAGCTTAAAATTCTACAGGCGAAAAAGTGAGAAATCAGGAGCACGGACTAGCTCTGATTAGGTGAGAATACCGTTTCCGTCAGCGTCTCATCACGATTACAGGACGTCAACGTCGTCAGGGCAGAATTGTAAGAAACGAACACTTCTAACAATCTTTGAATTATTCTGAATTTCGTGGCGATAATATCTACACTCACAAGTGCACATAAAAAATCTTAGATGAAACGTCATGAAACACTGTCCCATTACCATTTCCTTGGGATTTGTCTCCTCTCGCGTCTGAATATCGAATCATATCTATCTTACTGCCCATCTCGTTGTCCAGCGTGACACCTTCGACAAATTTTCGACTCCTGTGTGTGCTATCGTTGGTTGATGAACATTTAGAAAACTTTGCCTAATTCTAAGTTGCCAAATTTTAATTAAGTTTTCCTTCGGAACAAAATGCCCACACTAAGGACGAAAAGTCACACCTGTCTCGGTTCAGAGGTTAACTCCACAAATTTGTCAAAGCTAAACGTCAACTTCAAATGAAACTTCCCCAATATCTGGTTACTGTAATAAAATCCATAGCTGTCACGACCAGTGGGGCATGGGTGAAATTAGAGAAGGTCGCGGGGTCAGGAAAGTCATACGTCAAGTAGGGTGTGGACATACACAGGAAGAAAGATGTTCCCTTTCCTCAATCTGAGGGGTGTTTCGAACAGGACTCGAACTTAATGTTCGTCGAAATTTGTATAAGCAGCTAGTAATGTTTTCCGCGACACTGGTAACGCGGTGTCACAACCCAGAAAACCAAAAAATAAATTTCACGTGCCTGAACACCACAGGTGTTTCAGGGTACAGAACTTAATCGGTACTCCCGCCCGCTCAATACGGAACTTGCATATTCAAATAGATCGGAGCAAGTCTCTGAATCATGTGTGGCGGGCGTCTGTCTTGTGTAGCCGGTGAATGGTCAATCCCTAATCGAACTGAAGTCAACTTAGATGTTACGCCGTATTTTTTATGTTTTGTTGACCGTGCATCCCTGTATAATCTTTTTCAAACGAAGCCAACTAGGTGCACATTACTACTTAGTTTATGTATTTCACCTATCTACATGTTTCGGGCAACTATGTGCCCATCAACAGGAGAACTTACTGTATCTATGTGACACTGGTATTTTTCACTCTGTATGGGTGGCTGTCTGGTCTGCTGACATGAAACTTCATCAACACCGCTGTGAGAATCTAAAATCTCACATTGTTAGTATTCATTAATACCCCCTCCACTAGTAATGTGACACCGTATCAGCACATTCTGATAGACGTTTGCATAAAACACTTATTGAAACCCTCCGTGTCTCGACAATCCCCCTAAAATCATTAGCGAAGTTAATTCCATTTCTCAAAACAGGGATCCAGAGTACTGTTTTCTGTCAAAATAACGGAATCCAGTCCGAAAGAACCCACAACAAATTGTGGTATTCTGTACGTTTGCCCCGCCCCCCCCCCCTACCGGACCGCATGGTCTGCGGGGGTATTATCTATGCCACTGCTGACGTACGTATCAGAATAGGCCTGACAGTTGATATTCGTTACCTGATAATGAGACAGAGCATACTGTAAAATGCTGAGATTCAACGGAATGCTAATGACGGAGTACAGAGACTAAACCGGGATATTCTTCAGTTCTTAAATATCGCGCGGTTTCAAGGTACACGCTTAACTGTACTTGCGCAATTTGATTCACTCCCGCCAGCAATTAATGGCCTTCCCTGCACCTGTTTCCACAAAGCACTTCTTAAAATGTCCAACACCACTCTCTTCACATTTACTGTACTGGTTTTCAATCAAACCGGAAAATAAATGTCAGAAATTCATTTACCTCCTTCAGGCAAATACGATTTTCAGCGTTGAATTTGTACTCCACCAGCAGCAATCACTCGCCAGCCTCGTCTTCACTTCTACTGTACCGAAATTTATGAAAAGGGTGAAAAACCTAGAAATTTCGGGAAACATTTTATTTACCCTTACGTGAAAAATGGATTTTATTACACCAACTTCTACGAAACCTACAATACTACGTGGTATCACATGGACATTGTTATCGGGCAGTTGGGATCGAGTCCTGGGTACAATCTTGTTATCACACCCTACTTTCTTTCGACAAGTCAATTAGAGCATCTGGTGTAGGAATTGCTTAAGACAGCTACCAGGGAAAGGACAGACCCGCAGACAGGGACCGTAGGAAACGCAGTCAAGGACACAAAAGGAAGGTGGAGGTGGGGAAGACTCCTGGCTTTTATCAACTGGCAAGTGTCCTATACGTTAAAGAAGCAGAAGCTTGAGTGAGAAACATTATCCTTGACAGCTTGTGCAACCATAAATTCAGACAGGTAGGAAACCAGTATTGCAGTCCTGTAAAAAAATTAATTGTGCGGCTGGGGTATCTGAAGTTAATTCAGAGAATTCCAGCGCGTGGTCAGTTGACCAATCAGGTTAGAGGAATTAAAAATTGAATTAAGTGCATGGGACTTTTTAAAAATTTTCTCCTCGGCCTGTAGGATCGCTTTGGGTTCAGGAGAGGAGTAATTTTGTTTTAATAGTTACCGAAATATGGGGGGACATAAATCTCTCTTCGTTTTGGTTTCTGGAGTAGTTCAGACGAACACTGTTTCTGCTCCGTGATTTTCGGGCATTGTACAGCAAAACTACAACTAAAATGTGTCACGTGTAACAGTATAGCGAGAAACGATCGAGTGAATTCCAGAGCGCCGTCACAACCAAATGCACGGGTGAAATTAAAAGTTTAAGTCACACGCCAGTCATTTAGCGGCGTGATAACAGGATTTGATTTTTTCAAAGTACAAACTTCCAGAAAAAAAAATTCAACAGTGACCTCTGTTGATGACTTAAAACAAATTTAATAATTGTCCAATAAGATGCGACTGTATTCAGTTATTATGTTTCTGTAGGCAGCTCTACATGTTTCGGGTGTTGACACCCATCATCAGGAGCTCGTACAACTGTAATTACAGAATATGGCACTGTTCAAATGCAATGAATAGAATACGCTGCTGCTAATATATAATTTTAAATTCTAGACTGGTTATATTGAATGTTACTAGCTTTGACGTATAAGATACATAAAATAATTGTGGGTGGTTAAAAGCAGCATTTTAAAAATATATACAACAAAATATATACATAATTTTTGTTATGCTAAAATTCTATCGGAAAATGCAATACGCAAAGTCAGTTAATACTATTGTGTGCAAACCTGATTTAGTTACTATAAAATACTTCGGGAATAGCACTATTGAGAACAAATAAAAATAGTCTTTACATAACCGGGTCTACTACCATCCGCTCTCGTTGTTGAATTGGAACTTATTCATGTGTATCGTGCGGTAGGTATTCATCTGTTATGGAAGAGTTGTGACGTAAGACCGGTGTCGATGGCTAGCTGGAATAGGGGATTTTGTTCTTATCCGTCAAGGCTAGTAACATTCAATATAACCAGTCTACAATTTTAAATTATATATTGGTAGCAGCGTGTTTTATTCATTGCAGTTGACCAGTGCCAGAGGATCTACTTACAGTTGTACGAGCTCCTGAAGATGGGTGTCAACACCCGAAACACGTAGAGCTACCTACAGAAACATAACAAACTGAATACAGTCGCATCTTATTGGACTATTATTAAACTTGATTCACGATGCACGGACCTATGAATATAAAAAAAGAGACTTAAAACAACTTGTCACTCGTGATGATCCATAAATCAAGAAAGAAATTAAAATATCGTTTGAACCCTGAGTGCAGCGTAGTGGTGTAGAAGTGCAAACCGCTGTACCACAACGGGAATATTCCCCGAAGTTAATACATCATGCCTACCAAGCCTGATTAAAAAATTCAACCACACTTGTACATTCGGTCACCTGCAATAAACATTTCCATCACTTTGCGTACAATAAGGACCAACAGGATGCATTATTTACTTTCAATTCATTTCAATAATAAACCTCTACATGTTTCGAGCAGGCTTACTTCTCATCATCAGGAGGTACTACTCTGTATGTACAGCAATTGGTATATGTCATGCCTTTATGTTGACTGGCTGTTGGCAGGATCGGGATCCTCCTGATTATGAGCTCTAAGCCTGCTCGAAACATGTACAAGTTTAATTATTGAAACAAGTTGAAAGTAAATAGTGCATCCGGTTTGTTTTTATTCTACGGATGTATCACGATGCACCGCCAACAAAACATTAAATTTCCATCACTGTTTACATCCCATTTGCAAGTGCGGCTGTTTGCTGATGCCCACTGTCAACCAACCCATAGTCTCAACAATATATCAAACTAGTAGATGACATATGGAGTTGAGGCTTCGTCGTTCACGAAATCCGGATCGACTGGTAAGCGCCCTTCAGCAGAAGAGCAGATATGCTTGATTCCAGGCTTGCGCCGCGAAGTAGATTAGAAACGCGCTGTTCTTGGTAATCGTTAAGTAATAACCCAGAAGAGCGCAGCTCTCAGAAGAACAGCTAATCACACCGACTGCCATGGTAAGTAGAGAGGCATCCCAGAAATCTGATTCCTGGATAGACGGTAGCAACCTCTTAAGTGTAAAATCGAAACAAAATCGATTAATAAATACAAAATTTAGGGCAAAAATTAAATTCACTCTTAAATAAAGTAGGAAACTTACTGCACTAATTTCACGTAACTCACGTTTTTCCAGCGACGTTTTGTAAAGAGCTCTTATACCGAGTTTCATGAAAATTCGACAAATGTTTTACACTGTCATTAGGTCACCGACGGGCAGACGGTCGGACGAGTTTTATATGGCTTTCTTTTTTACACTTCGTAATGAACGCCTAAATTTCGAGGGGGAAAAAAACTTTTACTATGTCAATGTAACAACAAACCGTTGTCACAAAGGTAAAATTAAAGGTAAAGTCCCCATCCCTGTCATGAAGACATGCAGAGTGCCTGAAGGTGGTAAACAGTTTGTAAAAAAAATATTCGGGCATATATTCTTACTGTCACTGTACATTCGTGTACCGCTCACCAAGAATTCGCCCGCTTTTTAGTAGTTCAGTTTGGAAAGTTTCTTTTTTTTATTTTCTTGAAATAAATTAGAAAGACATGGCCGTCTGCAACTGCCACTGATTATCAACAATGCATAAACTGTATCGTATGTTTCCGAACACTAACCAAGCTCCGGAAGGCAAGAAGTGTGTTTTGTTCAGTGTATATTTACACTTCCATTCACCTTAGTAAACTTGTTATTTAGCTTCGAAGTGAAACATGCAAGACAAAGACTTGCTGTCACTGTCACTGTGTATTATTCACGTGCTGCATCAGTGCTAAGCCGTTTAGCAACTCGACAACTGCATACTAAGCACATCAAACAAACTATGTCTATCACATCGGATGCTTCATCCCATCAGCAAGTAATTGGCGGCTTCAAACTTCGCCTCTGCTCTTACTTACTTCTAATGCTTCAACTCATATTATATTCACCTTCTGTACCTACAATCCATCTGTTCAGTTTTCGCCCTTAATTCCTACTCCTTCCCAATTTTTGATAAAAATGTACTCGTCTAATGACGTATTAAAATGACATACGTAATGCCTTCAAGTACAACAAACTTTATTAGTCCTGTCAGACCTACTACATGTTCCGCTCTTACTGACCATATTCAAGCCTTAAATACATTACATTTCAAATTCAAAATGAAATGTACAGGGTGCGGCAGAAATAACTCCCACATTTCGAAGGGCAATAAAAATCAAATGAAACAAGGTACACAAAAAAATCTTTTATTTATAAAAAGCACATATAATGCAGTTTTTTTAAAACACTTTTAAAGATAACATCGCTCAAGTGGCGGCCGTTATTGATGACACACTGTTGAAGCCGTTCACGGAAGTTGTCCATG
>Ga0123357_10009101_pt1 | contig 12498 bp, 4 predicted proteins | sample TergutEmb28metaG_FD_89873 | JGI IMG/M metagenome (GOLD analysis project Ga0123357, IMG submission 89873) | Embiratermes neotenicus P4 segment gut microbial communities from Petit-Saut dam, French Guiana - Emb289 P4 | ecosystem: Host-associated > Arthropoda: Insects > Digestive system > Gut ... | reverse complement strand
ATGGATATATTAATGTCCGAAACATGTTGAGCGCATAAGAAGTGAAATAAAATAGCAAGTGACATCAAGTTGGTCTTTTATTTTTCAACTATCACAATGATGCACGGTCCAATGAACATAATATTTTTAATATGTTCCATACCCGTGTATTAGATTAAAATATAAAGTACACCAAGGAACGTATTTTGGTAAAATACATTTTAATGCATACTTTTAATCACCAAAATGTTTCGGTCGTGTTCGCGATCATCATCAGGGTATCTTAAGCCAAACCTGATACGAAACACGCCTCTTTACATTCAAAGAAACAAACACATCCTGTTTTACCTATTTTCAACAACAATTTGAATTTTATCTGTTTTGACAATATATAAACCAACACTGTATTAAAACAGGAAGTACCCATGACAACCATAACACCAAATTTTTTCACCTGTGCAGCTTGACAGTTTATTGTATATTTATTGGTATTCTTTGAGACACTCTGATAAAGGTCACTACACGTTTTTTATTATCAGTACGTAATAAAATATATTTTGCCAAAGTACATTCTTTGGTTTATAATATATATTATACAGACTATATTTATAAATATCTGTACACTTATAAAATTACGATAGACGTACGAAATTATATTTGTTTATTATATGACGCAGTCAGAAATGTTGTTTTAAATTTACTCTCTGCGAATTATTAACTTCAGCAAGTTATAATTACGGCCCTTTACGCTTGGATAACCTCCCTCGTTGCTATGTCATGGAGGTGCTATGACTCACAAATACCGCGCTCAGAGGGGAGAAGTAGCAGACGTTCTGTAAGTTACTGCATAATGCAACAGTGACGTCATTCGTATTGTTTATTACACAACAGCCGTCACTGCTTGGTCTGAAGTAGAGCTACAGATGTACGGACCTCGTATGGTAGCAACTGCCGTAGAATAAAACAAGAAAAGGAAATTTCCGTATTTTTAATGCTTGGGTCACGTTAGAAGCACCTGTGTTGCTTCACTGAAGTGAATTGATATGAAACCATCTAACTGGTATTGCCACCGCTCATTTAAGAATGAGCCCCTGTCGGGGGAAAATATTAGCTGCTAATGGAAATTACAGCACGTTAAAAGAGATTATGCTGATCGCCTCTGTCAGGTATTAGGTTTAATGAAGCTAAGATATGTAAATTAAACTGAACAATAAAAAACCAACTATATGCCACTTGTTATTCTATTGTACTGCTTATAGGCTCAACATGTTTCGGGCATTACTATGCCCATCATCAGGAGCTCGCGACTATGATGTTGATTACCACATTGGTCTTATCGTTCTTGGTTTTCTGTATGTTGGAGGTAAGGTGCAGTTAGGCTGGAGTAGTGTCCGGACTGCAACCCGGACACTACTCCAACCTAACTGCACCTTATCTCCAACATACAGCAAACCAAGAACGACAGACCATTGTGGTAATTAACATCATAGTCGCGAGCTCCTGATGATGGGTCTAGTAATGCCAGAAACATGTTCAGCCTGTAAGAAGTACAATGAAATAGCAAGTGCCATCTAGTTGGTTTTTATTCTTCAGTTATCACAATGATGCACCGTCCAATAAATATCAGATGTAAATTAAACTCTGCATCTAATCATTATTTGCGAAGCTGTGTAAAGGGCATGGATTTCAATCTCCACACATCCTAGGGTGTGGAAGTAAATGATGTTAGGAGGTTTCTTTGTGTTTTGGTTGCTTTAATCTCAATGATACCGCTTACAGTTCTATTTCGGGTGAGATGGATGATCTTCAGAGATTCTATAATTGAGTTACTAAGAGAAAATTCTCTATCCCTTGTGAGAATCGAGCCTTGTCCCTCCAGCTGTTATCTTCACATTTCCCCACGGTATCCTGGTTTGATTTGGTGTAGCACATCCTTATAGAGGCACCACACTTCAGAACAAAGTAGTGATATCACATACGGGTTCAGACAATGCTCGGACATATAGGAAGTTGCTGTAACTCGTAAAAGCGCGCTTCCCATTTCGTTTAATGCACTATAAAGCTTCAGTAAATACATAACGCATTTTCTGGGTTCGAATCCTAGTCGATGTGTGGTCACATGATAGTGGTATCCACTGCCTGTTCCAGAGGACACACAGTCTCACATAACGACCGATTGAACGATCATCTGGCATTTTCTTCTGAAGGAACAAAAATTTCATCATGTTCAAGAAGAAGTTTCCCTCTCTGTCAAGTCTTGGGGTAAGTTACCACCTTGTGATTATGTCCTCCATTCAGAACTAACAGCATGTGTCCTGACTTTTAATAATGGGATAAGCTACTGGGGAGGGATAATCCTGCCCAAGCCAGCAATAACAGAATCTCTTCTCCATGTTAACAGTGGTGTAATCTACTGTGTTGTTTTGTGCCCTGACTTCCAGAACTAACGGCATATTTCCTGCATTTCAGTCTTCTACGAACCTTCTCACTGACCTGTGTGATCTCCGCAGCTCCAAAACTAAGAGAATGCCTCTGGAATTCCAGTTTAGCGCACGCGTGCGAGTAGGATTACGGTTAGGCACCTGTCATTTGGCTTGATTTCTGCTAAGTGCACAGAAAAATTCGTCCTTGACAGAGTGCATTGGTACCGAAATGGCGACTCCAATTACAGACATATCAGATGAAGTGAATACGAGTATAGCGTCTTTCCCCTCGCTTCCCTTTGTATTGTGTGGATCATGTTATTGGTAACCAACAAAGAAAATTTTATTGAAACAGATCAACTGCCGATAAAGTATATTCAACCCACAGGTTTTTAGAGAAAAATGGATCAACTTATTGGATCTTGATAGATTATAATAAATTGATATTTTGGGTGAAACGAAACTACTGTAATATAGTAGGGTAGCAGTTGCATTTAAAACACATATAAAAAGTTGTAGGTTAATTACGCGGAAATAATGTCCTTCGCATAACGCATTTCTTAATTTCATAGAATCTTACAAAAGTGCGTAGTTATTATTTTTGTAGTACTTAGAAATAACAGAGATGAAGCAACGCACGATTGGAAAGTATTATGCGCTCCTTCCACCTGTTGTTGCGGTTGTTGGAAAGGGAGTTTCTATTGTGTCTAGTAGACAAAATGTTTTGACTACGAAAGGAAATAAATTAACTGCGAAAAATGTTATTGAAGTAACTGATGGAAAGGGACTATTGACATAAAGGAAATGCAAATTTGTGGGACTTAAGAGGAATTAGTTGTGAGAGTGCCAACTCCATTGAACTACTCAGAGTGGCCCGGGGTTTCTCATCTATTCTTACCGTGATGGTAAGAAACTTATTGTAAAGTCGGGATCGAGTTTCAATTGCCCTTACTTCGTATTCAAGAGGACAGTAAATCGGCGAAACTGACTGATGGTTTTTGTTGTTTTTTTTATTGTCTGCAAGCAAATTCTCGAGTTGTGCTTTAAAAGAGGCCTTACTTTTTCCCTTACACTTCGTTCCAAATTCACCATTTACCCATCTCAGTATTGTTTGGTTTTCTTTAACCTACAGTGCTAAGAAGGCGTTCTGAAATATACCAAGAAAAATCAAACACTCGACCGATCAATCACACAGTCTGTTGTATTACTGTATTACTTAGATATCATTAACCACTCCGTTCTAGGGAGGTAACTTGTTGAAACTTTACGTCACTTTTATTTACTAATAATGAATGTGCATTTTTAAGCTCATCGTTTTTAACCACAACTGCGACGCATTTCGGCGTTTATCTCTGCCATTTACCGGGGATTCTTAACTTTTTTTTTGTAACACATCGAAATGACGCAAGTACTCATTCATTCTAAGGTCATAATTTTCACACAGAATCCACATTTTGCAACAATAGTTGAATGCTATTGTAAATTGTGGATTCTGAGTAAAAATTGTGATCTTAGAATCAGTAAGGGCTTGTGTCATTTCCATGTGTTATGAAGAACAGTTAAGAACCCCCTGAAGACGACGTAGATAAACGCCGAAACGCGTCGGATTTGTGGTTAGTAAGTGTTTATTTACTTACTCCACGGAGCAGACTCCTTCTTGAGAACCTAACCGATTTTCAGCTAGTCAAGAAATTCCCCCTCATTTTATGGAACCCGAAGTTTCATTACCACATTTCCAAGTAGGTTAAAGAGTGATAAGCTTACAAAATGTGCATTAATTGTCGGTAAATAAAAAGGGACGTGAAACGCGATGCACTGTGTATACAACATCAAAAAAATGTTGAAAATTTGTCATGGCTTCTTTCCTCATTCAAGATATTACTGAGTCAGTCAACATGTGCACAGTATCTTTTATTCCACTGTTTGTCAGACTGTGCAACGTTTAACACTAATAATTTTCTAGAGTGTACGCGTTTCACGCACTAGTATAGATGGTGGAGAGCTGGCTGATATTTTGAAGAACCATTTATTATTTTCCTTATATTGTTGCTAATAGTGCGGCATTAAATATCAACGACGGGTCTGTTTAGACAGCTGAAAAATTCGAATGTGCCGATTCCGGTGGCTGCGCGGTCTAAGGCTTAGGTGTGCGGTCGGTCGCTTGCTGGGATTGCGGGTTCGAATCCCGCCGGCGGCGTGGTTGTTCGTCTCTTGTGAATGTTGTGTTTTGTAAAGGTAGAGGTCTCGGCGAAGGCTCGACCCGTCTTCCAGAGGAGTCCTACCGAGAGTATGTTTGTCCATGCGTTGATCAGGTGCAACAGGAACACTCTATACCTACACTGAGTAGGTAGAAGACGTAGGAGTAAGAAAGAAATAAGAAAGATGTTCCAATATAAACAGGCATTTTGACTGAAAAAATTATTGAACAAGAAAACAGGTATTTTAAAAACAGACTTCGGTATGTTATTTTCGCTGTGAGGTCTACGTTTCGCTCGGCTGAAAATGAGTGCCAGGTTGTAATATTTCTATAGTAAAACCAACTAGATGCACCAATGTATCAAATTTATTTTATTTTAGAATGACACTCTACATGTTTCGGACGGTCTTTCCGTCCATCACCAGGAGTTCGAGACTGTACGTACAGCAACAGGCATCTGTCTGACAAATGCCTGTTGCTGTATGTACAGTCTCGAACTCCTGATGATGGAAGGAAAGACCGTCCGAAACATGTAGAGTGTCATTCTAAAATAAAATAAATTTGATACTTTGGTGCATCTAGTTGGTTTTATTATAGAAATAATATTACGATGCACGGCCCTATGAAAGTCAAATCCAAATTGTAAATTCTTGAAGTCATATTATTGAACACACCTTCAAATTATAAATTTACGTTTATTATTGATTCTTTTACATAATGCTTCAAATGTTGTGTATTGACACGACGACAGTAGACCATCAGACTGCACGGACTGCAACATGAACAGAATGACTGTTGAACCAAAAAAGTCTTTGACAGCAGATCGAAATATTCTGGGGCTGGCGAAGCGTGACCTGACCCCTCATCAGGTGTCACTGTTGAGCCCCCTTACACAACATTCTTTCTTTTCTGAAAAACTTTGTTACTGGACTCATTTAATACCGTTCCAGAGACATTAGGGCTTTTGAAACACACCTTCAGTACAGAACTGGACCATGGTATGGCAGTAATTACTTAAGCACATGGGAAAATTTATTGCACGATTTGGAGATAAATCTAGTGTCATGGCAGCACTGAACGAGGGGATGTTTACATTTCTATCTGCGGCTGACAGGGTCAGCGATATACCTGTGCGTTTTGATACATAATGAAGCACTGGCAATCCCTGACCCATAATGATGTTCACCTGTTCCTGCCTTACTGCCCGGGTGTCGTTATTGATCACTCGTGGGGAAGCCTTCGCTCAATACTGCGGCCATCATTCCCGACAACTGCCGAGTTCTTCCGATCCTTTGGTGCAAGGCAGTGCTGCTAACTGTGCCAGAAAACAGTCACTGCTCATACTGACTTCCGTATTGTTGCGCCTGCTGTAAAAGGGACTGAGTTGTTCATTTATTTCTAAGCTACTTAATGATTAAATAATTATTTGATAATGAATTATACATCAGCAATAATTGCACATTAATTAACTACTTCCAATAAAAATTATATTTTATGTTTTATTTTGTGTTTTAAGTTATTTAATGTCGCCGTTTCAATGTCAGATGTCGCTTCAGACTAGCTTCTTTAAAAACGCTGAATATATCACAACTTTTCTACATTCCGGGAAGACATATTTGGTTGATTATGAAGGGTAATTCTAGAGGTAGCTGGAAGGAACCGGCAGTTATCTATTTTGAGTAGTAGTCCTATTGTCATTACATTTGCCTTACATGTAGCTAATTCCCAGGTAAAAGTCTGAAATGGACACTTCCCTATCAAGAACGAGTAATTTTTTTCTTAGGTAAACCCGTCTCTCTTAAGGTACCTCCAGAATATTCCTGTTCCCTTGTGTGGGCCTCCTTACTGTACACGATTCATGAACAAAATCCCAAGTAACCCGACTCCCCGTAGACTTGGATTTATCATTTGTTTCAAAGGCGGCCCTTCAAACAGAGGTCCACCTAAGCGCACTGTAAAAGCAAGGCTAAAGCAGTCCCGTTACAGGCTTGGAGTGGCCCAGAGGTTTCCAGGAAGCTAAGGTTCCCAGATTTCATGACAACGGCACACGATGGTGGTAAGGTTGTCAGCCTTACGCACCGGCCGCCTTTACCCCCAGGAAATGCTCCTGGTGCTCATTTCTGTTAGAGGCTGAGTCGACCCCAGGTCCATAGGATTTTATGTCAATGAAAAATTCTAATGACACCAGCTGGGATCTAACCAGCGACCTTCCGATTTGTGGCACAACACCTTAACCACTGTGCTACCGCGGTCCCCACCTAAGCGCACTGTACTTCGGCTAATACAAGTCAGTGAGAGAGCGGTCTGCACTGGGACAGCAAAAATCACTGCGAGTGAACTGAGCACGAGCACAAGTCGTCTGGAAATATATTTAAAAACATTGTCACTAATCACCTACACAGGATGATAGTGTTGCTAATTGTTAATACAATTACTCGTTGTTTTATATGCCGATCTTCACGGGTATTTCGATTTTTAAATTTATGAGCTATTTTACCGCAACTATTGCTTTTCTCATGTTGTTCCTTGATGTAAAATGCTTCTCTTGTATGCTGTTTATCGTTCGCCGTATGAATTATCTTTCTTCGTACTTCTTATTGGTCGTTACGGCGCCACTTGTTACACCGCGTGCTGTCACTCTTCTTCTTACCCTTCCTTATATTGCTGGCCGTTCCTTATACTACTGACCGCTTGTTACATTACTGTGTGTTATTTATTTATCCATGCGTTGAGAGAATTAGGCAGCATGATGAGCAGTTCGGTGGCCTATTGGTCAGAGTCTCTGCCTACTAATCAGGAGGTCCTGGGTTCGATTCCTGGTTCTACCGTGGGAATTTTCCCTGAAGGGGAGGATTCCCGCGGTGATCATGGTCTGGGTAGGTTAGTAGAATTTAGGTTTAAGGGCCCTCCTGGCACTACATCTTCCTATATCACCACTGACATCATCGGGACAACGTAACCGCGCCTCATGGGCGTCCCAACCTTAGAAGTCGGTTACACTTCTGCCATGCCCAGGAGGGAGGACCACGAAGTCCACAAGGACATGTGGGGGCATTGGAAAAAAAGAAGAAGAAGAAGAAGAAAAAAAAAACATTGCAGAAGAGTGAAAAGTGTGGAGAGGAAAAGGTAAAAAAGAAACATTTTGAAGAAGCGCAAGAAGTTCGATGCAGCCTCCTTTTGTAGAACTGATAAAAGGCTGTGAGAAATTTGAAGTGAAATCAGAATTCAGACACACAGACATAAATTCCTAAGCGTTATCAAGGGGATAACTTAAACGATTATGGACATTACGAAGATTGAAATTATTTATAGAATAAAACACACATGTCGTGTTCAACAACAGAGAAGAAAAGAACAGCATTGTAGGAAATATTCGATGCAAAAAGTATTCAACTGTTCAATAAAGTGATATATTTCGAACTTTTTTAAAATGTCGCTTTATTAAACAGTTTAAAACTTAGTCGTGTCTTCTATTTCTTACGTAAATATTAATTTGAAACACAACGGGGATGGCCAACCTTAAAATAGAAAATTGTATATAAATTAACAGAGGATACAAGAAAGATTTTCAGTTCACCGACCAAGATTAATAATAATCTTAGGAGATTAGGCGTGCGTGGAACGCCGCTATGAATTCTGAAGGTATTTAAGTGATTATTATGATAATTATGGTCAAGAATTCTGAAGCTTGAACTGAAAGTTTTAAATAAGTAACTGAAAATGTAGGGACCGGGATAGCGTAGATGGTGTAGCGGCTCGCTACGGGCTGGAAGGTTTGGGGATCGAATCCTAGTGGGAGACAGAATTTCCTCACCCATTCAGACCGGCCCTGGGGTCCACCGGGTAACTCTCGGGGGTAACACGGCCGGGACGTGGCGTTGACCACCCACCCCATCTAGTACCGAGGTTAAGAAAAGAGTAGAGCTATACAACTGCTCCCCCTTTGGACCTTCGTGGCCTGTTCGAGAGTGAAATTTGCGTTTACTGTAACGGAAAGTGTCGAGCGATAAATGCGAATTTGTGATAAAGAGAGGCAACCAACTTCGTGAAACAGACAACAGACACATCTGATTTTCTTTTTATAATTTCAGGTTGGGATCGGTTTTTCATTCTTTTGTGACTACAAATTTGTTGCAATGATGAATCCACTTAGTTAACAGTGACGTTAATTTTCATTTAAACTGACAAAATACAGGCCCAGGTGAGTGGCACAGACAAAGTTGGATACAGTAAATTTAACTGGCACTGTCACCTACCGGAAACAGTGGAGTTGCCAAGAACCATGCTGTCATATTTCACTGTCCACTTCCATGTCAACTGAGAAACTTTTTTATGGCAGAGAACTTGTAACTATACATTATGTATCTGATGTTTATTGGACCGTGCATCATTGTGATAACTGAAGAATACAAAACCAACTAGACGCCACTTTTTATTTCATTGTACTTCTTATAGGCTCAACATGTTTCGGGCATTACTATGCCCATCATCAGGACCTCGCGACTATGATGTTGATTACCACATTGGTCGTTTCGTTCTTGGTTTGCTGTAGGTTGGAGGTTAGATGCGGTTAGGTTAGAGTGGTGTCCGGACTACAGCTCGGACACTACTCCAGCCTAACCGCACCTAACCTCCAACCTACAGCAAACCAAGAACGAAACGACCAATGTGGCAATCAACGTCATAGTCGCGAGGTCCTGATGATGGGCATAGTAAATCCCGAAACATGTTGAGCCTATAAGAAGTACAATAAAATAATAAGTGGCATCTAGTTGATTTTTTATTCTTCAGTTACCTTATGTACCTAAGTTACCATTTTCTGAGTTGAATGTACATTACCGTCACACATGGGATATATGTGATATTATTTTAATGCTTTATTCACGATATCAATTCAACAGTTTAGTGAATATTAAAATCAAGGGAATACATGTTCAACTTGACTGCTCATGTTTAGGTTATGTTTAGTGAATCATTTTGAACACAAACATGTCTCTAACAGATATAATTAAATAAATTGTTTCAAAATTCTTCGATTAAAAATTGTCTGTATGCAGTTTTCTTTTGAATACACATACAAATAATTGTTTAATTAAAACAGCGATATGCGATTCGTGGCTTCTTATGGCATCGTTTTGTCATCTATAAATAGTACTTGGTTTTTGCCTGTTTTTCTTTCTCTTTTGTTTTCATTTTTGTCAGTGCGGCGTTTGGAACGGGCTGAAGCTGGATACCTCTGAATTGAATAAGGAATTTTTGTCGGAGAGAAGACAAGTTCTAGTATTGCCCAATAGTTTGGTGGAATGTTTCTGTAACGTTTTGGAGAAAAATCAGATGTTATTTACATAAAAAGTTGACTAACTTTAATTAATATACAGCAGAATTGTGGGCATTTTTACATTTCTCCCTACATATTTTGTCCACGGGTTACAAAGTTTTGACAGCATAAAAATTCCTTAGAATGGAAGTGACAACTTACTTCATTTCCTATAAGTGTGCGTTTATCTTGCCGAGTTCCCACGATTGTTATTTAGGGATATTTACGGTCTTAATGTTGGCAACGGATCGCAGTGCCACTGGGTGCGCCACCATTATGTCAGAGTAGTCTTCAGTACCGTACAGTTCAGACGTCGTCTCCAGGTTCCTCTTCTCTCTCTCTTCACCCTCCTGAGGTCACACCATGGTCACAGAGACCACCTCGGGTCAGGTACGTAGAATTCTTATGAAGGATACAAAAGTTTACGTCAGGTCTGGTCCCCTGGACATCGGGTGATAAGGTAGATTAATTAGTTATTCAGTATGTTTTTGTGCAGTCTGATGTTTAATTATTTGTCTGTCAAGAGCGCACAAACAGTTTGTTAATAAGGCTGTAATAAACTTCAAAATAATATAATTTTGAGAAGAAATTTGTAGACACGTCGACCACTAGCGTAATTTCAGTTGTTAATATATTAAAATCGTTAAGTCTGAGGCAGAACCGGACAAGTGTTTATACTGTGAAAGTGAAATGTGATAATTTGCACAGAGTTCACTGTCTTAGATTTGTGTCTCATGGCGGGATTTTGTTAAAATTTCAGGTACAGTTGTGTCGGATAATTATTTAGTTGTATGAGAGGCAGGAAACAAATACTTGGCGAATTTATCTTCGTAATAATGATATAAGCACGAAATATCGTTTAGACAGTTTAAAAGACGTGCGCTAATTTTTTTTTCTAGCAGAATGGGTCGCATTTTATTAATTTGAGTAAGACTGCTTTTGGGGTGTTACAGGAATATCGGTCGTTATTTCTTTAAATTAATCACATGCAAATCCTTGTACTCATGTTTTTTGTATGTTGTAACCTTGTTTACGTTATTTCCTTCCTTTAAATATTCCGCCTTGTAATACTTCTGTCTGCTCCAAACCGTTCTGTATAACCACAATCCCGTAAGTATTTCTCAAATTCATATCCATAAAATATGTACGTACTTTATTCTGTTACCTTTACATATGTAAATACGTACAAGAGGCAAAAGGACAGTCAGCACCTCTATATTTATACCTGCGTGGTTAATAAGAATTCATTATATAAGGAAACCGGTTTTAATTGTATTTCCGACACTGAAAAACTTAATTCTCTGTTTGTATAATGTATTATATACCGTCAATACACAACTATATATCAGTACAGTGATATTATATACACTCAGATCACATTATGGCAACATGTTTCGACCTAAACGTTCATCTTCAGGCCAACAGAGAACATTTTTAAGGTACAATAAATTGAGCACTCAGTGGGATCACATTTCGTTTACAGTAAAAGTTAAAATAACTTATGATGAAATGCATTATTTTAACATTTACTGTAATCGAAATGGGATCCCACTGAGTTCTCACTTAATTGTACCTTAAAATGTTCTCTATTGGCCTGAAGATGACCGTTTACGTTCGAAACATGTTGCCATAATGTGACCTGAGTGTATATATAATATCACAGTACTGATATATTGTTGTGTACTGACGGTATATAATACATTATATAAATTTGTTAATACACAACGGGATGACCTCTGCCAAATTAATTCTCTGTGCATTAGCCTTAGCCATACACAGTTTAATGGGGCAATACACAAAAAATCCTGTTATTTAAGTAACTACGTTGTGGATTCGAAAGTATAGTCTCTTCAGACGTTTAAAAACAATTAAGAATATTTCATAGATTTGTGAGCTAGTACGGTGCGTCGAACTGAATTTTGACTCATTTAGATAGCATCAATATCTTAAAGGAGGCGTCCATTTATTTATATACTTCCGTATTTTTATTTCCAACAAATATACCGGTGCAACAAAAGATTTTCCACCATTGAATAACGCCAGCTTCCTCTTCGATGTGTGCCGGAGTTCCCTCCCACCGGGTAAATCGTCCTAGGCACGAAGTTAACCACTTACCTACATCTATTACAGTGTGAACCCTCTACACGCCTTGGAAAGGGGGAAAAGTTACCTTTACTTTTAGAGTTTGCGGTATTCTGTGCTAATATGTCAAACAACTATAAACGGTTTAACATGTACATCAGATGCACAGGCCATGTGGTCGATATATGTATGATAGAGGCAAATAGACTACAGAAATGAAATAACCGATACAATAGTATAAACAACCAACTATATGCAACAATAACAATTTATTAGTAATTTAAATCAGCTCAACATGTTTCGGCGATAGTTTCGTCCATCCTCAGGAGCACTAGACTGTGTTTACAGCTTGTGGTATAATGCACCGAAGAAGCTGCCTGCTGGTGACCTTAGTATAAACAAGCAACTAGATGCAACAATAACAAATTATTAGTAATTTCAATCAACTCAACATGTTTCGGGCGATAGTTTCGCCCATCCTCAGGAGCACTAGACTGTGT
>Ga0123357_10009100_pt1 | contig 12499 bp, 6 predicted proteins | sample TergutEmb28metaG_FD_89873 | JGI IMG/M metagenome (GOLD analysis project Ga0123357, IMG submission 89873) | Embiratermes neotenicus P4 segment gut microbial communities from Petit-Saut dam, French Guiana - Emb289 P4 | ecosystem: Host-associated > Arthropoda: Insects > Digestive system > Gut ... | reverse complement strand
AAGTCGCAAGCTCCTGAGGATGGATGTAGTAACATCCGAAACATGTTGAGCATTAAATAAAGAAATAATAAAGCAAGTGACATCAAGTTGGTCTCTCTTTACTCAACTATCAAGATGATGCACAGTCCAATAAACATAAGATACCAAGAGAGATTTTAACTTGTAAGCAGTGGTATCCTAAGAGGTTATTTTTCCTGCTAGAAAAGGAATAACTGCTTTCTACAGCTCCATTAAGTAACCTTTAAATAAATGTTTTGGCACTCCATATGAAAAGAGTTTTTTTGTAACTTTTAAACAGTGTGATATTTAACTGCGGTGCCTGCACATTACTGAACTGTTTGTGACTGACTGATTTCCTCTTGTTGCAGTATCACCACTGTTTCTGCAGGAAGTGGGAAATGTGATAACAGCGCCCTAATAGCGAGCATTAGGTCTGGCAGATGAGATAAACTTTTGAAGTGTGGTAACGTAAGAATTAATGACTGGTGTCTCTCTCTCTCTCTCTCTCTCTCTCTTTTTTTTTAGCTGGAATACTTTTACTCTGAATTTTAAGGACATTCCTTTCTGTTAAAGTAATGTGTATGCTGACAGACCGCTCTTCTGCTTATTGAGAAGAAGGGAAATCTGTATTCTGTTGTAACCATGTATTTTATTAACATTAATTTGATGTTTTATGCAGAGGATGCTGTGCACCTAGTAGTTGTTATTGTTAATACCCTTTTGATTAGCACATCTGTTCTGTCATTTGTATAGTTTAGTTGGTTTGTTAGAGGTGTATTTTGTGCTGTTCCCAATGAAATATGTAGCAATAAATAATCTTCTGTTTCTTTTAACTTTTGTTTGCGTATTTACAGGTACAGTAGCATACATTTCACGTTAGGTTGTGTATGTGTATACAGTGGCATTTGGCAGATATGAAAGAAAATGGCTTGTATAAGGTTCCCAAGGTGTGGGTGTCTGCATGGGTAGAAATGGAATTTCAGTGCTAGGTTGACGCTGAAAGCCGGAAGAATGGTGAACACATAGTGAAAAGAGAATTATTACAATGTAGGTTTGTGGAAAAACATGTTGTCAGCCAGGTATACACAACTCTTTGTTAGGATTGGTTTTAGACATTGGAAAAAACTTGTTAAAAAACAGCTCTGGTGTAAGGTGTCTGCCTGTGTCTACCACCGTTGCCAGCCCTGAGTGTATGTGTATATCAAGATATGAATATACGTGTGGTGGTGTAGGAAGCATTTTAAATCAATAATTGTCCTCCTGGAGAAAGCCTTTGTTAGTCCATCTTTTATACCACACAGAGTCTTGTATTGTCAGCAGTATTGATCAATACTACTTGATTTTTTGAAACCTGGTGACCAATTTTATCCATCCAGTGCTTGCTTTTAAAACAAGGACAGTACTAGTAAGTAGGACAGGAAATATGCACATAATTCTTTCCTTTTCCTGTATCACTGTTCAGTGATAAAGTAAGTCACTGCCACCATTGGCAGTCACCTTTAACAAATTAACTACTTAATATATAATAATTTAATAATATTGAATTAAATAGTGATTGTTCATTAAATAAAATGTAATTAAATATGGTTTTTTATGTTGAGAGTTCTTGTTGTGCCATTTTTCAGAGCTGATACAGTTTTTGTTTGTTCTAATAAGTTCTCTGAATACTGGTAGCCTCATTTGCAAAATTGGAAAATCTTTTATGATCCAAAAAGTGTGGATCCATTTATACAATTTTTCTGTTTTCTGACCATTGCTACAAGCCTCTGCATTTAATGTAGTATTGTTCCTTAAACTAGCTGCAAAACAAAGGTTTCCCATGTGTCATTATGAATGTCATGTTAAAATGGAAGTGTACTAACGAACAAGAAATTATGAAGAATATGAACTGAACCATGGATAATTTTCACATACATACCGTGCATCTTGATATAATCAAAATATATCAATATAATCAATTCCACAAAATAACCAGCAGACAGACATTTCTTTGTCCTGTATTATGGAAGGGAAATCTTAACACAGTGCAAAATACTTCCAGTTATGTTCATGTGAACCCCAACCTCTGTCTGTGTGTATATATGTGTGACAGTGATTCACTGCTAAGTGATTGGTCCTAAGCTCATGTAGTTTACTGTCTACTTTGCTGGCAGGTTTTACTTTTAATATTTCTGCCTGTGTGCATAAAAAATATTTAATTCTGTTGACACTCACAGCACCCTGTTCCTCAGCAGAGAACACTCCTTCTAGTCCTCCCATTGAATCTTCTATTGCTGACATCTCTTTGAAGGAGCTCACATTCTTTACATGCTGTTCTGCAATTGGAGAAGGAGTGTCAGACTCTGCAGCTCGTTCATAATTGGTGTCCAGCGTTGTTACTCGTGGACCTGACATAAGAACATGATCACTTGTAATTATGTATTGCTCTGTTCATATTACATACTTCTTGAGGCTGAGAATTCATGTTGCATCATACAGAGAGAAAATGTGATCTTCAAATAATTTATTACTTGAGGAGATGGTGACAGAAAGAGGCTGTTTGAGAAATGATATGAAGGTGTGTCTACGGTAATGAAATAGGCTGATCATATTGAACTGAATATGTGATGTAATTTTACTGACATGCAAAACAAATACCACTGTGTTCTCCTAAAGGAAAATGAGATTTGTGGCAACCTGCAAAGAGACAGATGCATTAAATCAGCAGATGCTGGTGACTTACAATTTGGTTTCCTCCATACTTGAAAGCTCTCACATTGCTTGAAACCACAGTTATCAGTGATGCTGAAGCAAAGACATTAATAAGGAACATAATCATATTGTTTGTGTGGCATGCGTATGTGGTGTGTATTATGGTACGCAGGAGTGAACAAACCTTGTCATAACAAACACACTTGGACATCTTTGCACTACATGTTGTAGTATGCTGTTTAGCTCATCTGCTGAGTGTTATGAAACTCTGAGCTTAGATCATATCCTCACTGAGGTTTGTTGTGTATTTCCACAATGTGCCCAAGCAAATGCCAGGAGAGTACCTTAAAATAAGCAATTCTGTTACTAACAGATACATACCTGTGCATTTGGCAGAACATCATTAAATAAAATACAGGTCAACAATACACGTTTTTGTGGAATCGTGATTTTACAAATACTTGCACATTTTTTTGAAACTGAAGTATCCTTTGTACATGGCACAGTTGAAGGTAGGATAGCCTGTTTGTAGCGGCAATTCAAACCTGAGGTTTCCCAAATACCTATTAGGAGAGAGAAGCACTGTGGTGTGAAATCTGTTGTCACTGAGCCATAACTGGAGCGGTTAGTAACCATCTTTTAACCATGCAGGCCTTGCTTCAATTACAAGGGACTTGTGAAATGCAAGTGACCCTGGGACAGGATTTATCTGAGTACTAAAGTTTTTCTTTGTCATTTGTCCTTCCACTGATGCTCCATACTCTTTTTTTTCCATCTTCTGCAGCTGGTACAATATGCCTATCAGTGGCTGCAGTACCAAGGAATTCAGTCTCACCTTACTCATGTGATTACAAAACCTGATAGTTTTCTGAAATAGATTGCAGCTGTTCTTCTGGTTCAGTATATATGTTATCACAGCTGATAAAATAGTGTAGTTGATGTACTGTTAAATGATCCATTACCGTAGTTGAAGTGTAATGCCACAGAGTAGTAGAAAATGAGGTACACTTTTCTCATCCCTGATGTTGCATTATCTCCTTTCTCAAGTGCCCATTTTTATTAAATCCAAGTGTATTAACAGATTTTATTAATTATCTATGTGGAGTAGTGTCTGTGTAATTTTGTGTCTTCCCTGCAGATATATGTGACTGGGTTTTATGCTGCAAGCTCCTTCATTCCTTTGACAATGAGTTGTCCTGAGTGCAGGTATAAAGTTCATGAAAATCCTGTTTATGTCTGTATACCTTTGTATAGTTTTTGGGAAAGCAGTACATTATCCTGCATGGTTCCTGTTACAGAAGTTGTGTAGTCCATATCTGTGTTGCCTATGGGAGAATCTGAAATTTCCTACAAAATTTTGGGTGAGAAATCACAAAGGAAAATGGTAACTGGAAAATTTAATTTGAGATAAAAGGTATAAAAATGTTTCATAAACAAATAAACTATAGCAGTGTGAGCTGTATAATAATGTGTAAAATTAGAGTGATGGCAATGAATTCATTTGTCTCGTAATACCATAGAATTTCTTCTTTCACTGAAAACTGAAAGGACTGTCACACATATGGTGAGGTGTTGTGAATACTTTTTTCTTGCCTTGTAGTTAGGAAATTCTGGCTGGAGCTGGCTGTCCTTACAGGGTCTTTGTGATTCTATTCAGGTTCTCTGAACAGTACTGTCTCCTGAGATATTGTACCATGTATTTTGGCTGTGATTAACCTGCTGCTTGATGATGGATGCATCAGGATTTGTCAAATGTAAGAACATACCTGTCTTACAGTCTACATCGTGTTCCTTCGCAAGAGACCATACTGTTCATGGTCACTGCTAGCAGAACCTCATATTTCAATTCTGTAATAATGTTCAGGTTACTGGAATATCTGTAACTTACTGACTCCATTGTATGGGATCTCACTTTGTGTGTATTTGTTAAGCTGTCCAGAAAATTTACTGTTATCATGGAACCCAAAGGCTCATGACCATAATACCAAGGTAAGAGCTCTGATTTGAATAATGTCATGGGAAAAATTATGTTCATGTGAGATTTCAGGCTTCTATTATGATGTAGTTGGGGCCTTTGTTCTTCTGGGATGTTGCATGGCATAGGTTGGTGGATTGTTACTGATAGGCTGTCTCAAAACATCAGTAAATGACTACCATCCTACGCCACATAGTGAAAGAAAGACTAAATTACATTTATTTAACATCTTCAAGTCCTGTTTTTATAGGTTGCACAACTTTAGGTTTTGTGGTTTAATTGCCTTTGTCTAAGCTGTTTCATTGTTTTGGAATACAGTACATTTGTCATCTTCAGATGAATGTGAGGCAGAGTGAGGAAGTGGACAGAGTATAGGTCTTGCAGTGAGAGTGCAAATTGTGGTATGGAGCAAGCTGTGCAATGGAGGGGTCATGTGTTGAGGAACAAAATTGGGAAGAAAAGAGCTAGAGGTATTCTGTTTGTATCCATCTTACCATTAAAGTTGTTACATTGTTTTGAAAGTATCCTGCTACCTGTTCATAGACCTCCCATGGGGTTATACAGAATTAAAATTAACAAAGATCAAATATAACATGAATTATTGTCCACTTAGGCCTATCTGTTTGATTATTGGTCCACAAAGCAAGACTCATTTTATTCAGACCTTTTCATAAGCAGCAGGTCATCAGTTATTGGGAACTATGCTAGTTGACATGTGTGGATACTGGTCAGTGATTTGTGGTAGTTACAGTGTTGTACATGAGGGCACAATCTGTCTAACGCACTGGTAGAGGTAAGAAGTAAAAAAGGAAATTACATGTTTATTGGGGTAATGAAATGTAAACAAGAGCCGAATGCATGAGACCAACACGATATCTTGCCCTCGCTCTTCCAAATTGATATTTTGATATCCTTCTTTGTTAAAAATATAATTTGTGTCTTAATTTTTGAAATGCTGGTTTAAAATTTAAAATAGTACTGTTACAGAACAAATACCTTATGCAGATCAGTTTTTAAAAATGTCACAGGAAATTCTGAGATAGTGTTTGGATATTTTAAAGTTGGCAAATTTTGAATGGCTATTCTAAATAGAACACTGCATAACATGCTCATTTCCAGAACGTTCAGCCATTTGTAATGTGTATGTTGCATTGTTAGTTGCACTTCCTTTAATAGATACTCACCAAATGCTTCGCGTATAGCAAGACCTGCTCCCACCATTGGGTGGATTCCTGTCCGGGAAAAACGGCGCATGGGGTTGGGACTTGTATTGGGTGTGGTGGTTCGAGTAGCAGAGCCCGGCAACTCCTGACTGCCACTACGTGCGTACTGCCAAAGGTTGTCATTACTACCCTCATTCAGACTTCTGCGTGGCGTGGTGGAGTGTGATCCTATGGGTCTCAACTCCACGCTTGTTCCAGAAGATTGACTTGTGGGCCTTGAATGTGGCTGGGGGCTGGCAGGTTTTGATCTGGTTGGGGCTGTAAGTAGTATACCATCATCTACTTCCACACAGGACAGTACCAGTATATGGTACGATGTGACTGGATTGCTGCAGTGTTGTTTCAAGTGGGATTTTTGGCATGAAGGAAAGGCATCCTACCCGATATTGTATGTCAATTTTTACTGTATTTCCTATTCATTAATTTGATTAAAAACAAGTATACTTACACAGGTATGTTGATTTGGTGATTCTGTTGTCACATGGAGTTAATAGTTTATGTGCAGGCATAACACAACAAAAAATAAATTTGGGTCCCTGTGGGAAGTTTGAAGCAAGAATTTGAGAAAAATGACAGTTTAATTTTTATTTAGTGTTTATTTTCTTATTTCGTGATGGTTTATGTACTCAAAAATGATGTAGTGTCATATGAGATGTGGTAAGAATGTTGTGAATAATGGTTTCAGGTGGCTGTGGGGGAAAAAGAGTCATTGGCCACTAAATTTGTGATTCTGGTTTTCGTCTAGAGGGGCTTAGGGGAACAAAGGATATGGCAAAACAGCCATGATTCCAAACACATACCTTCCAAGTGTGAGGTTTGAGTAGGGTGATTTCAGGCAACAGAATCCTTCGTGAGAAGCTACTGGGTCCTCTCATAGACAGAAGTTGTTTACTTTTTGTGTAATCTTAAGACCTATTACTGTATTCACGAGAACCTACAACCTGTCCCTAGATGTAACTGAGATGTAGGGTGAGCAGATTTCTTGGATGAAAAATTCCATTCTCCCTCCTGCTATCTAATCTGAATACAGCTAGCTTCTAACACTTGGCTAAAATACAGACATTTGGATGTAGAATATTTAAGCCTTTGTATTTTAACAGGCCTTTTATTTGCTGCAGAATAGAGTACTGGAGAAGGTTTTGTTTTATATAATATACAGACTGAGGAAAGAAATGATACTGGAAGGAAATAAGAAGAATATTAATTTGCCTATCACTGAATGTGTCTGTTCATACAACAAGACTACCTGCACAATTATGCACTTCATGGGCACAAGCACAGTAATTTCCTGTTAGGGTGAGTGTGCTTGTCATTACACGGTGACTGAAAATGGCTGCTAATGCAAAAGAAATTGGTTGGACAAAGTCAAGCCATGCACAAACGTTTCCCTAATGGAGTCTGTACTGCAAAGTGAATTGTCATTTGGTGCAGTTCCTTCTGATAAATGTGGAGAGGCCACTTGTGATATGAAACAATTGAAATTACTTCTGATCATGACATGTGTTTTAGATTTAGAACAGATGCTTCCTGTCCGTGTTTTTCTATTACTACAACAATGATTGCATAATTAAAACATGGCACTCACAGTTTTAACATTGTTGCAGGTGTAGGCATGCAGCCATGTGACATTATTTCAGACGTGTCTCTTGAAACATTTATGACTCCCAAGACAAGTTGTTTTGTATGGATGTGAAAATTGGTCGTTCACACTGAGGGAGGAACATGGGCTGAGGGTGTTTAAGAATAGGGTGCTGAGGAGAATATTTGGGCCTAAGAGGGGCGAAGGAACAGTGGAGTGGGAAAAAACTACGTAATGAGGAGCTTAGTGATTTGTACTCCTCACCAAATATTGTTTGGGTGATCAAATCGAGAAGAATGAAATGGACGGGTATGTAGCACGTATGGGAAGGAGAGGAGAGGTTTATGCAGGGTTTTGGTGGGTAGACCTGAAGTAAAGAGCCACTTGGAAGACCCAGGCATAGATGGAAGGATAATATTAAGATGGATCTTCAGGAAGGGGGATGTGAGGGCATGGACTGGATGGATCTTCAGGAAGGGGGATGTGAGGGCATGGACTGGACTGATCTGGCTTAGAATAGGTACAGGTGGCGGGCACTTGTAAACGGGTGATGAACCCTCGGGTTCTATAAAATGCGGAGAATTTCTTGACTAGCTGAGAACCGGCTAGCTTCTCAAGAAGGCCTACTCCATGGAGTAAGTAAGATAAATAGCTGATGTCATTTTAATACACAGCGCTGTTAACTTTGCGGTGTCTCATATATAAATTATAAAGCCACAAAATATAAGCCGATATTGTCAAGTGGCTGGCATAACGAATTGCCTTCCTTGTAACGATTCATTTACGAAGTTACTCACTGGCTGTCTGAGAGGATTTATAACTGAGTATGTTTCGTGCATCATATTTAAACTGATAAAATAGAAGCCGTTTTATCAGTTTAAGGGGGTAAAAATCTGTGACGTCTGTTTAATTACGCCTACAAGAGGATGTCTGGTCACACTTCTCAGTTCCAGTCCTGTAAACATCTAAATACAAACCCAACACACCAACCCCTGAAATTAATTGCAGTTGTTCTTTAAGTATGAACTTAAGTTTCCTAAATATGACATTAACAACGCAAGATTTGTAGGATTGGAATTTCCTGCGTTATGAAAATAGACTTGATCAGTTCTTGCCAGAACGCCATCTTGTTTGTGTTTCTTGTTACCATTGCGTGTTCATTGAATAAGAGATGGACGTGAAGTGGATACAATTTCCCATAGTATCATAGTTCCATATTGCGTCATTTAAAATTTACTGTAATGTGGCTTGTCGTTATCTGTATTTGCTATAGTGGAAGGTAGGCGTTGTGTTTGTCTCAGGAAAATGTCAAGTCTGAACTGAATACTTTACAGTACAGTTCAGATTAATTCCACGAATGTGTCACCAGACATTGCGGAATAATACCATCCTTGGCTTATTCTGTCAATAACTGAACTGATGATTTATTAAATTATTGATTCGGTAATTTTGTTAGTTACTGACTTCGTTATATAAGGTTTCCGTCTTGTTGTGATGTCACACGGTCCGTCATCTTTGTCGCAGGAGACCCTCCATTGTATCTATTCAGTCCCATTCACATCTTCATCAACTGCGTCTCTTATATACTTTTGATTATTGTCCTTCCATATACAGAGTGATTAATGACAATGTCTTAAGTGCAGTTGCAAGCTAATTTAGAGTGCAGCTTTACACGTTTGTGTTATCTCATTTTTGTCTTGCTTTATGTCGTCACTGACTCCTCATTAATAGGCTTTTGTCAGTTCCGATAACACATTTTCAGCCAGCAAATAATATGGCAGGCACAAGGGTTGTTGAAGGCATGTGATAGGATAAAATGTTTCATAAGCATTAGAGGGCCAAATTACACGGGGCGAACTTTAATGAACAATGTCTTGGTACTGCCTTGAATTATGTATCTCACTTTCTCATGGAGGTGATATTTAAAACAAATGGGACTATGTTTTCCAAGGACATTCCACCACGTCAATGGGTATCAGTTCCCGACGTTCCGAAGAGACGTAATGCCATTATCTTCAAGGGTCTAGAGATTAGAGAAGAAAACCCATTCTTCTCTGACCTCTGTTCTATAATGTATTGGTCTTTGCAAATGAAATGGGTCCTGTGACGTCCCTCAGCTATCACAATTTAACAGTAAATACTAAAGTTTACAGCAGTTGATTACACAATTAAGAATCATCCAGTTCAAATTCTGGCGAGGTTTCTATTATGTTATGTGATTTATCTAATTTCCTCCACATTATTGCTGGGATGAAAGGTGAAGTACCTTTGCAGCACAGCCTACTGGTGTATAGGAGGCTACGAGGTTGGGCGCCATAATTTCTGAACCTTACGACTGGAGGTGGGTGGTCGGGTCGGCACTACAGCTATTTTTAAGAGCTGTGGTATCCATTAATTATGCGGCTAGGTGGTCCCTAGACCACAGTTTTGAATTTCCTTCTGGGAATGCAAGCCTGTGTTCGGCCCGTAGCCTCTGATTTTACTGAATTGAAGTACGCACAGACAAGGTTGGGGGAAGCATTGAATGTTTGATTACAAACCTAACAAGACTGCAGATGGTTTATCGTGTGATGTGGAACCCAGACTTCACCTCGCCGTTCTTACTTTCGAGTACCGTAAGGTTGCGCAGTACTACCGCATGAGAAAAGCATAGCCTTCCCTCGGCCGATTTTCACGAAGCTCGTGAATGCTTAACAGATCTGTTATACCGAATTTCGCCCATCTGTGACAATAAATGTGGAACGTACAGGCAGAAATTTATTTAAGCCCCTGAGTCAAGTATGGCTTTCATTGTGCCGATTTTCACGCAGTCTTTGTCACTGTTGGCAGCTTATGGACCGAATTTTATCCAGATCGGGTGAAAATTTTGGCTAAATCTTATTTACCCTCTAAGAAATATGGGTATGAGCTTTCTGCGCCCATTTTCACGGCACTCGCACGTCCAACTGCATCACGTTAAGACCATCTGTACCAAATGTCACCAAAATCGGTCGGGAAATATGGAAATTACGGGCAGAAATTTATTTACACTCTAGTAAAATGTGACTTGCAACTGCTCCAATTTTGACGTTACTTGCGCTTTTCAGTAACTTTCTTTAAAGAAGTCCTATGCCAGATTTAATGAAAAGCCGACAGTTGGTTAAGTCACCGCTACTGGGTCACGGACGGTCGCACTTGTTACTATACATAATTTTTTACTTAGTAATAAAAAACTTAAAAAATTGATGATCTGCCAATATTTCAGGAACATCTTCGCATAAGAATATTGTTATGTAATACATCTGTATTGGAGGTTAGGTGGGTCCCAGAGCTAATCTGGATGCTTTGAAGGAGACAAAAATTTCTATCTCCTGTGGGGAATTGTATCACATTTCCTCTGTTGTTCAACCCATAGCCTAGTCAGTGTACTGACTGCACTTTCCTGGCTCTCAACTACTGCCTATATCACACCTTGATCTTCATGTCACATCTGTCACAAATCATTGCGAGGAATTGTACTACCAAATCTTGCTCAGCAGTACATGAACCTTAAGAACTGACTGACCACCATATAACAACTGAAAACTCAAAAACTTTATTCTCACCTCTAGCAGTTTCCTCCTCATTTTCTTCAGTGATTGTTGCAGTACTGTTAATGGGGAGCTGTGGCATGATCACCTTAATGGAAATGCCATTCTTGGTGCTGTTTCATCCACTTTTACACTGTGTAGCAAACTGAGTGGCCCACACCTTCACCAGACTGTCACCTCAAGCCACATGGTAGGCAGTCTCTCATATTTAGTGCAGTCTGTTACTGGCAACTCACCTGTTACATCCCACAGTTATTGGCTCTTCCCCCACACTCCCACCCACCTGTCTCTTTCCACTGTTGTTGGATCAATTGTGTGGCCTGAGTTTGCTGCTAGCAGTGTAAATATTTAATGGTTTGGGTCATCGTTGCCTGGACAACGTATGCACGAAAGACTACGAAATTTTGCATGAATAAATTCTTAGGGTTTTCTCTGACTGAGCCAGTGAACCATAGTTTGTCAAAAATAGTCCTGTACATCTCCAAGAATAGCAGACAAAGAACAGTTACTGCAGTAGCTGTGAAAAAGTACCAGAATGGGGGGTGCTTTTATATTTTCTGTGCTACTGTAATGCTCTGTTCAAGATCTGGTTACCATTACAAATTTTTAGTGAACGTTTGGCATGTACAGTACTGTTCAGGCCCTAATGTTTAATGAAGAACTTGAGACTTGTGATAATGTACTTAGCTTTGGAAATTTGTTTTTACAAATGTAAATAAAAATGTTGTGTTCCTATTAAGTAATCAGAAGAATTCACACATGCTGTTTTTGCTATCCTGTAAAATACTGGTACCAGCAGAAGCATCATGTTAACAGTCAGGATTTGTTTTCTTGATCACTTGCACCTGTAAGTTTCTTGCTAGTAACCAGCTAATGCTTTGAAATCTACTTACTACACAGTGCACAGTACAACTGTTACTATGCTTGTACCTGACTATGATTCACTTACAGGCTACTGGATTATCCCCAAATTGTAATTAAATGTTTATCATATACTTTGTAGATTTGTCCAAGTTTGTAGTGATATTTTTGTTGCTTTTCCCTTTCTCCTTACACCAGTAAGTTATTACCACTTAAACTGTAGTATTAAGACTGTATAGTCTGAGGTGCAGAAAAATTGTTATGTAAATCAAAACAACAACAAAAGCAAACAGAAACTTTTAAATTTCTTCTATAGAGCTTCTTTCCAGAGGAACCAAATCCTACCCCGACCATGACTTGTTAGCGGATATATATATCACAATATATTTTATTGAAGTTCCTGTCATCCTTTTCGTATTGATTTGTTTACTGATGACAATGAGTCATGCACCTCTTCTATTCATAGCACATGAAAATTTGATGTTGATGGTTTAAAATTAACTTCCAATAATAGAAACACGATGCACTGTGAACTCCATGTCTTGTGCTTTAACTCATTAATGTCTACAGTCCTACTTATGATAGAGGGTGGACTTTTTTT